>Ga0196963_10000659_pt1 | contig 28603 bp, 43 predicted proteins | sample S1_5metaG_FD_148600 | JGI IMG/M metagenome (GOLD analysis project Ga0196963, IMG submission 148600) | Soil microbial communities from Anza Borrego desert, Southern California, United States - S1_5 | ecosystem: Environmental > Terrestrial > Soil > Desert | place: USA: California | collected...
GAGGCGTTCCTGCGGGCCAGGCGGAAGCGGAAGCGGCTGGCGGCCTTCTGCGCCCGCCTGCTGGGGGAAGAGTCGGGAGAGGCGGAACCGGAAGGCCCTGCGAGGGTAGCGGCATGAGCATGAGCGAGGAGAGGCTGGGAGGGATCGAGGCGCGGGTGGACGCGTCCTCGGCTTTCGTCATGGCCGACCTGCGGCCCGAGTCGTGGGGGCTGGCCGAATGGGCGCTGGTGGACGACTGCCGCCAGGACCTGGCCGACCTCGTGGCCGAGGTGCGCCGCCTGCGGGCCGAGAACGAGGCCATGCGCAAGGTCTTCGCCGACGCCTGCCAGGAGCCGGGGGCGATGGGCGACGCCTTGGCCCTGGCGCGGCGGGAGGGGCAAGGCGACGGGCGGCTGGAGGCGCTGCTGTGGTCGCTGCGGCACAAGGAGCCGGGCGAGGGCTGGCGGAGGCTGTGGGGCTGGGGCCGGACGGAGGGGCTGGACGCTTCCGCCGCCGGCTTGCCGCCCGCCGTCTTCGACCTGCTGGAAGGCGGGGAATTGCACGACGGGATACGGCCCAGCCGCCACTACGCCACCCCCGCAGAGGCGATGGACGCCAAGCGGCAGGCCGTCGCCAGGCTCGCCCGCAACGGATTCCCCACGCCCCCGGAGGCCAAGCCATGAGCGCGAAACGGTCCGTCCTGTCGATGACGCTCGACGCCGTCGAGGCGATGCTGCCGCGCAACTGCCGCGAGCGGCTCGAGGAGCTGGAGAGGAGCGCGGCGGCGGAGCCGAGGCCCACGCCGAAAGGCCGGGCCAGGCGGCAGCGCGAGCTGCTCGACGCCCTGGCCCGGGCCGCGAGGCTGGCGGCCCGCCTGGGGCCGCTCTGGCGCGCGGCGGGGGCGGGGATCGCCTACGCCCGCCACGCCGCCGGGGAGGCCGCCAGGGGCACGGCGCTGGCCCTGCCGGAGACGCCGCCCAGGAAGCGGAAGGCCGAGCCGGCGGGGCAGCTGCGGCTCTGGCCGGAGCCGGAGGAAAAACCGGAATAATTCCCGTTTTCCCTTGCCCTGTAGTAACCATCCGGTTATTATTCCTGTGTCGGATGACACACAAGGGACACGAACGGGAGACGACGATGACGACCCGCACCGCCAAGGCCGAGACGCTGGCCCTGCTCAAGAGCGACATCCTGGCCGGCGGCGATGCAGCCTTCATGGCCCGGATGGCCCTGGCCGACATGGCCGAGGAGCGGGGCTGGTGCGGGGCCGAGGTGCTGGCCGCCATCCGCACGCAGGCCGGCTCGCTGGTCGGGGCGGGCGACAAGGTCCGCTACGTCGTCCCCGGCGGCCCCGGACGCCGCAAGGCGGAATTCCGGCTGCGGACCACCAAGTGATATCCACGGGACTCCGCGCCGTGCCCAGGCGCGGCCGCACAGGTCGCCCGGAGGCAGGGGAGGGAAGGACGATGACGGAGCGCGAGCGGGATCTGGCGTCGCTGGGCATCGAGTACGCCGAAGGCATCGAGTACGCCAGCGCGGTAGTCATCCCGGCGACGGGCCGCGAGGCGCGCAAGACGCCTCGCGGCACATGGGAGTCGCAGCCCTGGAACGACAACTACTGGAAGGAGTTCGACGACGTGGTGGACGCGATCAGGCACGGCACCCCGCCGAAGCCCTGATCGCCATGCGTGCCCCTCGGCACGCCTCCCGCACGGACGCGGGCCGCATCGAAGCAGGACCGAGGGAGGGGTGTCGTCGGCCACCCCGGACGATTCTCCAGGGCCGCAAGCCCTGGCCGCATTCAAGCCGATTCGGGATGAGGACGGCCGCCGGTTGCTCATGGCCTTTCCCCGGCACAGGCCGGGGCCGCATTCAAGGAGTGCCCAGGGCAGGTTTTCGCCTCTTCCCCTCGCCTTTCTCCCCGGACGCGCGGCATGCCGCGCGTCCGGGGCCGCATTGCAGGAGACGCATCATGGCCAAGCAGGAGACGCCGGGCGAGGTCGTCGCCCGGCTGCGGCAGGCGAAGGGCTGGACGCCCTACCGGCTGGCCAAGGAGGCCGGGCTGTCCGGCCCGGTGGTCTACCGGCTGGAGTCGGGCGAGCGCGGCCCGGCCTTCGGCACGCTCCAGGCCGTCTGCAAGGCCCTGGGGGCCAGCCTCGCCGAGTTCGACGGCTGCCCGCTGCCGGAGCGGCCCGGCTAGGCCCGGCCTCAATGGCTGTCGGTGCCGTAGGCCAGCGTCTCGTGGGCCACCGGGTCCACGTCGTGGAGCCTGCCCAGCTGGCCGATCCACTTCCCCGACTTGCGGTCCTTCCTGAACCCCGCCGCCTCCAGGTCGCCGGCCAGCATGTCGGCCCCCCTGCCGTGGACTTCCACGGTGCGGCGGTCCCTCTGGATGGCGTAGCGCACGCCGTCCCGCTTGCTGTAGTAGGCCGGCTCGCCGCCGGGGCCGGCCGTGTCCCCGTCTCCGGCCGAGGACCGCGGCAGGGTCTTCCGCTCCTCGGCCTTGCGGGCCGCCTCGGCTTCGGCCTCTTCCGCTTCCCTGGCCTTCTTGGCGGCGTCGGCCTTCCTGCCGGCGCGGTAGCGGGCATGGAACTCCCGCTCTTCCGGCGGCACCGCGACGAAATCGCCGGGCACCCAGGCGATCCGCCGGCGGATCATCCCTTCGTCCAGCAGCGCCCCCGCCACGGCATCCGCCTCGTCGCGGCTGATGCCGGCGGATTCGGCGATGGCGTCGGTCGTGATGCCGCCCGATTGCTCGATGCGGCTTCGCAAGGCCGGGAGATGGCGGCGCACGGGGTCGGCGTCGTCCGCGCTGCCGCCCGCCGGAGCCTTCGGCGGCCCCTCGGGCGGCTTCGCAGGCCCTCCGGGAGCCGCCGGAGCCGGCGCATCGCCCTTCGCCCCGCCGCCCTCCTGCGGCCCGGCAGGGGCCTTCGCGGCCTTGATCGCGGCCAGCAGCCGCGCGGCCTCGCCCTTGTCGATCTTGCCGGCCTTGAGGCGGGCCAGCACGTCGTTGGCCGAAGGCGGCGCGGCAGGGGCGGGCGCGGAGGGAGCGGGGGCGGCGGGCTTGGCCGTGCCGCTCCCCTTCCCGCCGGCCGCCTCTTCGGGAAGCTGCTCGAGCTGCACCACCTGGCGCATCGTCTTCTTGCCGGCCTGGACGAAGGGCACCTCCTTGATGCCGGCCACGCGGAAGCGCGAGCCGTGCGGCAGGATGAACTCCTTCTCGTTCTGCGCCGCGCCGATCTCGTCGGCGTCGATGCCGTGGCGGGCGGCGATCTCCAGCAGGACCGCCCCCTCGTTGCCCGGCCCCGCCGGGCCGAAGCCGCTGACGGCCATCGCCGGGCGGCGGCTGGCCGACTGGTGCCCGGCCAGCACGAGCGGGCCGCCCGAAGACAGGGCCTCCTGCGCCTGCCGCAGCACGTCCGCCCCGCCGCGCACGCCGCGCCAGACCATGACCGGCTCGGCCAGGGGCGGCGTCGCGGCGAAGGCCCGCAGCAGCCCCTCGTGGACCGCCCTGGCGTCCGCCGGCGGCTCCTTGCCCTCTCGCAGCGCCCTGTTCAATTCCTGGTAGACGGGCTTCTCCCCTGCCTCGTTGTCCTCGTCCACGGTGTAGCGCCGCACCGCTTCCTTGAGGCCCGCCGGCAGGGACAGGGCCGCCTGCCTGGCCGCCTCGGGCAAGGCCGACACGTCGAGCATCTTCCGCGCGGCCTTGTCGGACGGGAACGCGGGGGCCTTCGCCTTCGGGGCGGCCTCCGCCGGCTTCGCCTCCGCATGCTCGTCGTCCTTGCTCGACACCCAGCGCTTCGCCTGGTCGTCCCACTCCAGGCCGGGGCGGGGCGGGGGGCCGGGCGGGCCGGAGCGCTCGGGCGCGGCGGGCTTCTGCTTCGCCCGCTTGGCCTCCAGCGCCTCCACGGCCCGCCGCACGTCGTCGCCGGTCACGTCCTTGTCCGGCCCCATCGTGTAGTGGTAGAAGCGGTCGTCCTTGTGGATGCCGGCGGAAAGCCGCTGCGCCTCCGGGATCGACTGCACCTCGTTGAGCTTGTGCAATTCGATCACGCCCGCCTGGTTGAGCGCGTGGATGGCGTCGAACGCCTCGCCCAGCGTCATCGCGCGGCCCGTCCTCCGCTGCACCTCCTGGCGCAGGTCGCGGGCCAGCAGCGGCACGGTGCCGCTGCCGCCCTTGTAGAGCCGGATCGTGTTGGCCGCCTCCGCCATCGCGTCGGCATGCTCCTTCGCCAGCGCGATGCCGCGCGGCTCGTCGATGGCGGTCTCGGGAACCGGGATGCCGTCCGGCCCCGGCTTTTCCACCACCCGCAGGCCGTCCTCGTCGTGCAGCACCTTGCCGGCGCTCGCGGCGGGCGGCGCGGGCTTCGCGGCCGCAGGAGCCGCCTTGGCGGGCGGAGCCTTCGCGGGGGCTGCCGCAGGCTGGTTCTCGGCGGCGATCTCGAGGTACCGGCCGATCTCCTCGGCCATGTCGGGGCGGGCGGCGATCATCGCCTCCGCCATCGCCTTCCGCCTCCCTTCGTCGCGGATGCCCTCGATGATGTCGAAGGCCCGCTCGCCGGTCAGCTTGGCGGGATCGCCGAAGGGCTTCGCCTTGCCGGCGGGCGCGTCGGCCTTCGCCGGCTTCGCCTCCGGCTCGTCGTCCCGCCTGGCCACCAGCTCGCCGTTCTGCCACTCGCGGCCCAGGCGGTCGGTGCCCGTGAAGCCCGGCTCGGGGGGCTTGGGCGGCCCGCCGGGGATCACCCGCCCCTCGGGGCTGGGCTTCGATAGGTCGGCAGGCTTGCCGGGCGCGGGCTTGCCGGCCTGCGGCGGCTTCGGGGCTTCCGCCGGGGGGAAGGCCGAGGCCTGCTCGTCGCGGGCCTGGACGTAGAAGCGCAGGCCGTGCGTGCCGATGCCGTCGCCGTAGGGCAGATGGAATCCCTCGCCGGCCCTCTCCTCGAGGTGCGGGTCGTTGGCGACCTGGAGCGTGAGCTTGTCCTCCTTCATCCACTGCTGCAAGGCGGCGTGGATCTCCTCCGTCGTCAGGCCGGGCACGGCGGCCTTCATCTCGTCCGCCAGCTCGGGGATCTTGACGATGCCGCCCAGGCGGGCCGTGGCATCGTGGAGCCGCCGGTAGGCGTCGCCGAACGCCGCCTGCACGTCGGGCCTGGAGGCGGCATCGGCGGGGGCGGCCTCCTTCGCCGGCTTCGGCGCTTCCTTGGGCTGCTCCTTGGGGGCCTTGGCCCGCACGGCCGCGACCAGCCGGTCGGCGACCTTGGCGGCCAGGTCCCACTTCACGCCCGACGCCTTCACCCCGTGCTCGGCCTTGATGGCCTTGATCTCCGCCACGGTGAGGCCGCGCAGGGTGCTGGCCAGGGCGTGGATGTCGTCGGCCGTCGCCGCGTCCCCCTTGGCGATGTGGGCCAGCACGGCCTCGCGGGCCTTGGCCGGGTCGCCCTTGGGGCGCTTCGGCCCCTGATGGCGCTCCTCCTGCCCGCGCTTCCACTCGGCGTGCTCGGCCTCCGTGCGCTTGGGCGAGTCCTTGCCGCCCAGCGGGGCGCGGCGGATCTTGCCGCCGACCTTGGTGTAGCGGTTGTTCCCGACCGTCCAGACCTCGCCTTCCTGCCGCGCCGTGCGGGCCTTCTCGCTGCACCACGACCACGACTTGCGGGCCAGGGCGGCGGCCCGGCGCTCCCCGGCGTCGGCCCAGGACCAGGCCTTGGAGCCGGACGGCTCCGGCTCCTCGGGCGGGCCGTCCATGTCGAGCCTGCCGTCGGGCGTCAGCTGCAGGACCGTGCCCTCGCCCCAGTATTCGTCGGCGTCCTCGTCGCTCCAGACCTCGACCCGCCTGTTGTCGGGGTTCAGGGCCAGCCGCACGCCCTCGTAGTCGCCGGCCAGCTCCCTGGCCCAGGCGGCGATCTCCTCCTGCGTGAGCTGGCCCCGGTTGAACAGCTGCGTGACCGCCGCCCCGTAATGCTCGCTCAGCTCCGGGTCGGCCTCGTCGGACAGCTCCATCCGCTCCGCCTCCTCGGCACGCTCGTCGTCGGTCATCATGACGACCTGGCCGGTGAGCGGGGACTCCCTGGCGAACGCCCTCCCGCCGAACTCGGCCTCGATGGCGTCGTCGTGCCAGATCTCCAGGCGGCCCGTCTCCGGGTTGATGCACGGCTCGTAGAAGAAGCGGTCCGACCCCAGCCCGCCCTTGTCGGCGCGGATAGCCTCGCGGATCTTGTCAAGGACCGCGTCGTTCAGCCCGCCCTGCTCCTCCCAGTCGCGGATCTCGGGCGTGATGAACCGCTCCGTCAGCTCCTCGTCGGGGCCGGAAGGGGCGTCGTCCTCGGCGTCCTCGTCCTCCTCGCTGTCCTCCGGCACGTCCTCGGCACCCGCTTCCGCCGGGGCGTCCTCCGCGAGCAGGCGCTCCAGCTCGGCGAGGGCGTCGTCCTCGGAGAGGCCGGTGTCCGCGCCGGGCGCGTCGGCCCCGCCGCCTCCGCCCCCGTCCGGGCTGACCCAGCGGCGCGTCTCCTCCTTCCACTGGAGGCCGGGACGCGGGGGAGGCCCCGGCGGCCCCGCCTTGGCGGCCCAGCTCCAGGCCTTCTCGCCCGACGGCTCGTCCTCGCCGCTCTCGGCCAGGAGCCGCTCCGGTTCCGCCAGGGCGTCGTCGTCCTCCAGGGCCGCCGCCTCGGCCTCCAGGGCCTGGAGCGCCTGCTCGGCCTGCTCCAGGGCCAGCGAAGCGCCCTCCATCATGGCGAAGGCCTCCTCGGCGGCCTCCTCGGCGGCCTCGCCCGCGCCGCCGGCCTCGCGCCAGGACAGGTAGAGCGCCTCGACCGCGGAGGCGCTCCGCTCCGCCTCGCGCAGCCCGTTGGCGGCCAGCACCGCCGCCGCCGCCAGGTCGCCGGCCCGCGCCCGCTCCCAGGCCTCCGCCGGGTCCAGGCCCTGCTCCTCGGCCAGGGCAAGGGCGGCCTCCTCCAGGCGGTCGGCGTGGTCGCCGATGTCGCGCAGGGCCGACGCGGCGGCCTCCCAGGCCTCCTCGCCGGCGGGGACCTCCTTGAGCGCCGCCTGCAAGGCCGGCAGCGCGTCGGACAGGGGGGCCAGCGCCCCGGCCGCCGCGGATCGCGCCGGGGGCGGAGGCGGAGCCGGCCGGGCCTCCGGGGCGTCGGGCGATCCGGGACCGGAGGCGGGCGCGGCCTCCTCCTTGCCGCCCCCCTCGCGCGCCCAGCGGCGCGTCTCCTCGCGCCAGACGAGTCCCGGCCTGGGCGGAGGCCCCGGAGGGCCGGCCTTGCCCGCCCATTCCCAGGCCTTGGCCGCCATCCCCGCCGCGTCCCAGCCGCCCCGGACGGGCAGCGAGCGGCGGTCCGGCAGGAAAGGCCGCATGCTGTCCAGCAGCACGGGAGCCAGGGGGCGAGAACACCAACTCTTGCCGACGATGGCGCGGGCGGCCTCGCCGTTCACCGGGACGCTGGCGAAGCTGCACTCGACCAGCTCGGACCGCAGGATGAGCTTGCCCGCCGGGCCGTTCGCCGTGGCCCGGAAGCCCTGCTCGGGGTCGGGCGGCAACGCCTCCCACTCGATGGGGCGGAAGCCGGCGGAGCAGCCCGCCAGCATGCCCTCCTCGATCAGCGCGAACACCTGCTCGGCCATGAGGGACCGCTGGGAAAAGTGGGCGGTGTGCCACATCTCGCCCGCCTCGGGGTCGCTCTCGACGGTGTAGACGCCCTCGGGAGTGCGGTCCACGGCGATGGGCAGCGGGTAGGCCCGGCCGTGGTCCCAGAGGCAGACCGGGTTGAGTTCGTGGGAGGAGGTGTCCATGCCGGCCACGGAGACCACGTCGCCCTGCCGGTCGCGCTTGGCCTCGCTGGTGAGCAGGGCGCGCACGGTCATCCGCCGCCCGTCGGCTTTCATGGGCCGCACGGGGGCCTGCATGCCCAGCATCAAGCCGGCCAGCCCCTGCCCCCCGGGGCCGGCGTCCTTGAGCGTGTACGCGAATTCGGCCATGCCGCGGCTCCTTGGTGGAACCGACAGCATGGCCGACGCTGGCCGCCGGGGTCAATCAGCCGAAAGATGTGCCCACCTGTTCCGGCATACGATGTTCTTGATGTGCCGCTCGCTGACGCCGAAAGCGACAGCAAGAGCTGCCGGACTGCTGCCCTCGGAGGCCAGCCGGCGGATTTCTCGGACCTTGTCCTCTGTCAGCTTCGCCGTGCCGCACGCTTCGCCCCGCTGGCGAGCCTGCCGGCCCTTCTGGTTTCGATCTGCCATGTTGTCTGCATGCGTGCCCAGGAACAGATGGGCCGGATTCACGCAAGGCGGATTGTCGCACTTGTGGCAGACAAGCATCCCCTCGGGGATCGGCCCGCGGTGCAGCTCCCAGGAGAAGCGATGGACGAACACCCTGCCTTCGGGCAGGACCAGGCGGATATGCCCGTCCGGCCCGGGCGACCCCTGGAAAGGCCAGCAGTCGTCCGGCCCGCGACGATCCACCATCGCCCAGAAGCGGTCCGCGGGAGGCTGCGGCGGCCGCCCGCCTTGATGGCCGTTGATGTGCTTCGGGATGCCGTCGCGGACATGGTGCCACCGCAAGACGATCCGCTCGCCGCACCCGCAGGCGCATAGGATCGGATCGGGGTTGGCCTCGACAAGGGCACGGAACTTAGTCCGGCGCGGCTTCGCCATGACGTTCGCCTCTCGACAGGTGGCGTCGTGGAAGGGGCCGCGAGACGCTATCAACGCCTCGCGGCCCCGTTCATTCTCTCAGTGCGGGAACCTGGTGTCGATCCAGGCTTCCAGAGCTTATGAGGCTCCAGCGGGCACCGGCCCTTCCCACATTCGGCACACGCCAGGCGGGAGAAGCAACCTCCCCACCGAAGCCTAGGTACTGCGGCGTGCTAACCCCGGCGTGCGCCTCGCAACCTTCGCCCCGTTCCTGCTCCCAGGGCAGGCGCTCGGGGCCGTCTTCGTTGATGATCGTACAGTAATCTACGGCCATCGCCCCGCCCGGATTCAGCCCGCCCCCGATTCCTATACGGAATCCCTCCGGCCCGTGCCGTCGCATCCCGCACGGGCGCTACAGGGCGTCAGCGGGCGCGGGCGAACCCCGCCCGCTGCGGCTGCACGGGCTGCACAGGGGCCTGCGCAGCCGCCACGGACTGCAAGGCCGCGTGCAGGACGGCGAGGCCGACCGGATCGCGGCCCAGGCCCTTGAGGTAGGCCAGCAGGCCCGGCTCGACGATGCCGGGCACGGCCCCGGCCAGGGCCTCGAGGAAGCCCGCCACCTCGCCGGCGTCGCGGGCGAGGTCGTCCAGGGGGGAGGGTGCGTGGTCGTGCTGGCTCATCAGTGCCCGTTCCTGCTAGTGCCGTTGGCGAGATACGACTTCAGCCGCGGCGGCAGGCTGCCTTGCCCCAGGCCGCCCGGGTCGGGCGTGCTGGCCGCCAGGCCGGCGTCCTGCGTGTCGCTGGCGTCCAGGCCGGCCAGGAGCGACTCCAGGCTGCCCGAGGCGGCGGAATCGCCTCCGGGGGCGTCCGGCGCTCCCGCCTGCGCCGCGGCGGCCTCGGCCTTCTGCATCTGCGCGGCGGCCTGGCCGGTCCAGGCCCGCTCCTTGCCCCAGTCGCCATCGACCGGGTCCATGTCGAGGCCGGCCCTCAATTCGTCGTAGGTCAGCGCCCCGACGCTCACCGCCAGCGAGAGGTTCTGGCGCCGCTGGTCCTTGTCGTCGATGGCGGCCGGGATGAACTCGACCGAATGGTCGTCGCCCCAGTGCGGCCACACCAGCTGGCAGTTGACGCAGTCCGCCAGGAGCTGCAGCAGCGGCGACATCGACAGCACGTTGAACTGCTTGAGCGAGGCGTACAGGGCGGCGTAGCTCGAGGCCTCGGCCATGAACGCCAGGATCTTTGTCGTCCCGAAGGCGGAGAGCACGAAGTCCACCAGCTGGCTCCAGGCCTGCTCGAAGCCCATGTCGGTGCTGGAGCGGCTCCAGGGGGAGAGCTTGGCCCCGGGCGACATCACCGCCACCCGGCCCGTGTTCTCCGGGCCGCCGTACTTGGCGGCGAACTCCTCCTTGAGCCGGTCCAGCTCGTCCTGGTCGGGCATGTTCGCCTGCGGGTCCAGCTCGACGACGCCGGAGGGGTTGATCCCCTGGCGCATCATGTAGCTGCGCGAGCGGTCCACCGCCTCCAGGGCCTCGATCTGCAGGCCGACCGCCGTGAGCGGGCTGTAGCTGTCGTACTGCACCAGGGGATGGGGGAAATCGACGCGCAGCACCTCGTCGGCGGGGATGACCACGCCGCCCGGCCTCATCAGGCCCGGCATGGCGGCGAAGGGGCCGTAGCTGAAGTAGGGCAGGACGCGGTAGGCCCCCTCGGGGTACTCGCCGGAGCGGAGCATCGGCTGCCAGGTGCCCGTGGGGATGCACCAGGCCTCGGCGGGCACGCCGTTGCCGTCGCGCAGGTGCCAGGCCAGGGCGGTGCCGGTCAGGCACAGCTGCTGCACCAGGCGGCGGCGCAGCTGGCCCCCCGTCTCCTTGCTGTTGGGCCGGCGCATCAGGCGGGCCAGGGGGTGGCTGCGCTCCACCGGCTCGGCGTCGCCGGAGCCGTCGGACATGGCCGAGCCGTCGCGGTGCCGCACGACGCGCACCTCGCAGGAGGCCGCCATGTCGGACAGCACCTTGATGGCGACGTGGACGGCCCCCAGCTGGTGCCGGGACTGCTCGAGGCGGTTGTCGGTCCACTGGCCCGGCGCCCAGGAGCGCAGGCTGCGCAGGTAGAGCGACTGCCCCTGCGCGTCGGCCTCGCGGCGGCCGGAGTCGGGGGACTGCCCCCCGGCCGGCTGCGGCCTCGCGTAGCTTCGTCCAGACCATCGGCGCGGCGCTGCCATGCCCGGCAGTCTGCGGCGGGCGGAGGCGGGGCGTCAAGCAGGGACGGAAGGCCGGGGGCCGCTGCCGTCGCCGGGGACGACATGGTCGGGCATCGGCGGCCTGTCCCCCTCGGCGGCCCGCATCGCCTCGATCCTGGCGTGCAGCACCAGCCGCGCGTCGAAGAGGGGCGGCAAGGCGATGCCGAAGCCGAACGGGTCGGGGTTCGGCACGCCGGCGTCGGAGATCAGCACCTCGATCTCCAGTGCGCCGATGCGCAGCTTCCCCCGCTGCCCTTTCAGCGAGAGGATCGTTTCCTCGTCCATGCCCCGGACGATCTCCAGGGCGGCATCCGCGAGCATCGGTCGGCTGGCCATTCCTGATCCTCCTTTGTCGCCTTCGGGAATGCAAGGGCGGGGCGTCAAGCGGGGGCCTGCTCGCGGATCTTGCCGGCGACGGCGCGGCACGCCAGGGCCATGTCGTTGAGGAGGCAGTAGTATTCGTCCCTGGTGTCGGACGGCAGCCCGCCCCATTTGGCGGAATGGCTGTCGCGTACCTGCTCGTGCGTCGCGGCCTCGGCCTCGGCGATCCGGGCGCACCGCTCCCGCTCCGCCCTGACGGCCTCGACGAGCAAGTCGCGCTGGTTCATGCCGCGGCCCTCCTGGCGGCCAGCACGGCCTCGATGCGCCCGCTGTCCTCCGCGCTGCCGTGCTGGCGGAACCATGCGGCCAGCTCCAGGGCCAGGGCGAGCCAGCCCGGATCGACCGCGCCGTCGGGCGGCATCTCGCCCAGGATGCACCACCGGGGGCTGAAGGGGTACAGCTTGACCGGCTCGGAGTCCTCGCGGGCGGCCATGCGCTCGCGCGCCTCCAGGGAGGGCCGTCCGGGCCGGCACGCCTCGTCCGGGTCGCTCCAGCCGTCCACATGGCCGCCGTTCCAGTGCAGGCCGTTGCCGCCCACGCAGAAGACGTAGGCCAGCGCCTTGATCCGCCGAAGGGGGCCTCGCCCGAACAGGGCGGGCCAGCCGTCGGCCAGCCGCATGATGCATTCTTCCGCGTTCATGGCTCCATCCTACGCCACGGGGGAAAGGCTCACAGCACATGGATGCCGAAAGGCGTCTTGCCGGCCAGGGAGAGGAACGCGCAGGTGGAAGCGTCGGCCTGGTCGTCGTTGGCCCCGCTGGGGAACATGGACAATTCGCCGATGTAGTCGTCGTTCCAGGGGGCGCGGACCAGCCGCACGTTGCCGGCCAGCACCTGCGCCGAGAACGTCTCGGCCCGGTCCTCCTTGTCCCCCACGGGCCGCCAGGCCTGGGCCTTGTGCCCGGCCAGCAGGCGGATCAGGGATGCCGTCGTCTCCGTGCCCGCCCCCGGCGGCCTCTCGATGATCTGGAGGATGCGGCGGGCGGGATGCTTCAGGGCCAGCGGGCCGAGGGCGGCCCGGTCGTCGGCCTCCGCCGTGGCCTTGATGACCCGGTTGCGCTCGTCGGGGGCGCAGCGGACGCGCACCACGTCCTCGACGGTGAAGATCCCCTCGGCGGTCTTGGACATCAGCACGCCGACGGTCCAGTCTCCGGCGGCGGAATAGCCCTTGTCCCAGGCGCGGACGCGGGCGGCGACCTCGGCCGGGCGGGCGTCCACGAAGCGGGAGAGGGCGTGCGCCGGGAAGAGGATCGAGTCGGTGGCCGACCAGTCGCCGTCCTTGAGCCGCGCCCGCTCGACGGGCGGCAGCTCGTCCAGGGCCTTGAGGTAGGCCGCCTGGTCGATGTGGGGGTTGTCGGCCACCTTGGCGGGCACGAAGGCCCGCTCGCCGGCCTCGCGGATGTACCGCCGCCGGATGAACTCGTGGCCCGGCCCGCCGGGGTTGCTGGCCAGCCGGTAGCGCATCGGCACCGGGATCTCGATGCGGCGGCGGAGGCGGCTGAACAGGTAGCGCAGCTGGAACTCGGTGAACTGCGTGGCCTCGTCCAGGCCGACGAACTGGAACTCCGAGGACATGTAGCGGTACACGTCCTTCTCCGCCTCGCAGTAGCCGAACTGGAGCGACGAGCCGGAGGGGAAGCGCCAGCGGTGCTCCTGGCTGTTCCACTTCGCCCCCGTCCCCTGGAGCCATTCGTGGGCGCGGTCCATGAGCGCGCCGGGCAGCTTGAGGTCGGCGAAGGTGCGGCGGAGGATGAGGGCGGAGTAGCCGGGCACCTCGGCGAAGAGCAGGGCCGCCATCAGCAGGGCGGAACTCTTCCCGCCGCCCGCCGCCCCGCCGTAGAGGGCGTCAAGGCACTCCAGCCGCAGGAACCGCAGCTGCGGCGTCGTCGGGGCCTGGCGGAGGTAGGGGCTGCCCGCCAGCAGGGCCTCCAGCACCGGCAGCGGCATGATCCGCGGCGTCGGCCTCGGCGTAGCGCTGGCGGAGGAGCAGGAGGAGGGGGTCATGGCGCCTGTCGGCTATCTCCGTCGGCTCGCCCCGCAGCAGGCGGGCCTTGTCGATGGCGATGCCCATCGACGTGGCGACCTGGTTGAGGGGCGCGTCCTTGATCTTGCCGGGGATGGCGTCGAGCAGCCGCCAGGCCACCCGCTCCAGCTCGTCGGCCATCGGGCCTCTTTTTTCCTCGCCCATCTTGGCGGCCTCGGGATGGCGCTCGCCCTTGGCCCAATGCTCGAGCGTCTTGCCGGGGATGCCCAGCTGGCGGGCCGTCGCGGCCACGTTGCCGGCGTTGGCCGCCAGGGCCGCCAGGGCGTTGGCCCTCTCCTCGTCCGAATAGCGCCGCTTGGCCATCTCACGCGATCCGGGTGACGGGGTAGTCCTTGAGCCGCAGACGCCACCAGGCCTGGCCGTGGCTCGGCTCGCGCATCTGCATCCACACGAACCTGGGCACGTTGGCGTACATGTAGCGCTTGCCGTCCTTGGTCTCGATCAGCAGGCTGCCGTAGGTGCTGCCGGGCAGGGGCTTGAAGGCGATGGCTGCGAGCCAGCTGGAGGCCACGGGGGTCCAGTTGGCTTCGCCGGGCACCGACTGCGGACGCACGGGGAGGCTCATGCGGGCGAGGGTAGGGCGGGGCGCGGGCGGGCGTCAAGCGGCCCCGGCCAGTTTCTTCAGCCGCTCGCGGATGATGCCGGCGGCGATGCCGAGGCCGAGCGAGGTGGCCTCGTGGCGGATGAGGGCGTGATGGCTCACGGTGTCCTGGTGGGCCGTGGCCTTGGCTCCCCTGGCCCGGTCGTCATGCCCGGCCTTGCGGTCGAGCAGTTCCAGGGCGATGCCTTCCAGAGCCTCCTTGACGGCGACAGGCGCGGCCCCCGTCTTCTCCTCCTCGATCCGCTGCCGCAGGTAGACGGCCAGGTCGAGCGCCTCCTGGTAGGCGTCCACCAGGGCGTCGCGCCCGTTGTGCGGCTGGAGGGGCGTGCCGTAGCGCTGCCGCCCGACGCGGTCGCGCTCCTGCATGTCCTCCACCACCAGTTCCCACACGGGCCGCTTGCCGTTGGGCACGGGCGGCGGCTGGTCGATGATCACGTCCGGCATGTCACTCCTCCTTGGCGTCCCGTCCTGTCCCTCACCCCTCCGCGCCGATGATCCGCACCACGGCCTTCCTCGGCTTGCCCTCCGGCTCCCCGTCCTCGCGCTTCGCCGGCAGCAGGGCCACGGCCACGGCGAGGCGGTCCTCGTGCTTGTTGCGGCCCCGCACCGCCACCTCGGCGTCCGCTGGGAACTCCTTGAGGCGGAAGATCAGCTCGCGCGCGGTCATGGCCTGCCCCTCCCTCACGCGGCCTGCCGGCCCTCGGGGGTGACGCGCCAGAGCGTCCCCTCGTTGACGAACCACGGATGCTCCAGCGCCCGCAGCATGCGCGTCAGCGGCACGCCGAGGGCGGAGGCCAGGTCGGGGCGGGTCTTGGCCCCGAAGCGGGCCAGGTGCTGCGCCGCCGCCTTGCGCCAGGCCTCCATCTGCTCGCTGGAGGCCCGCACGCCCTTGGGCGACGGCTTGGGCAGCGCCTCGGCCCGCACGCCCAGCTTGGCCCGCAGCAGCTTCGCCGCGGCCTCCATCGACGCCTGCTCGGCCTTGCAGGCCGCGATCCGCTCCTCGACGGCCCTCAGGTCGTCCGGCCCGGCCTCGGCCAGGGCCTCCAGCAGCTTGCTCCCGTTCTGCATGCCTCGCCTCGCTCCCGCGTTCTCCGTGGAACATCGCCCGCCAATAGTATTCCGAATAGCGGTGCATGGTGCAACGGAAGACGCGCCATGCCTGCCCGCACGGCGCGTCCGGGAGCGGGGCCGTGCGGGCTGGGCAAGGGGCACGGTCAGCCGTGGCTCCAGCGCGCCGGCTCCCGGCCCTCGGCCAGGTCGATCTTGCGCAGGTCCGCCGCGAGGCAGCCGACGGCGTCGTGCGCCTCGGCGTGCCTGGAGTTCCAGGGGCGGGGCAGGAGGACCGCCAGCCCGCCCATCTCGCGGAAGCGCTCGACGTTGCGGTCGGCGTCGTCCACCAGCAGGGCGTGCGGCCCGGCCACCTGGCCCTTGTCGGGGCCGAGGAGGTAGCGGCTGTGCAGGCCGGGGAGGTTCTTCCGCACCCAGCAGACCGTGCCGGCGAAGGCCGCCGGCTCCTGGCGCGGGCTGGACAGGAGGCAGAGGCTGCCGGGGAACCGCAGCTGGAGCATGGCCAGCACGGCGTGGCCGTCGGGCGTCCAGGGCAGGCCCGACCAGAACGCCTCGTGGCGCAGGCGGCTCCAGAAGGCGTCCTCGGTCAGGCCCATGAAGGGGTGCATGTCCCACTCCCCCGGCTTGGGCCACAGCCAGGGGGAGCGGTACCAGTCGGGAGCGGGGCCGTGCCCGTGGATCTCCCAGGCGGGGCGCGTGAAGCAACTCAGGACCCCATGCAAGTCCACGAACACCCGCATCATGATCGGCCCTCCCTGGCCTCGACGATCTCCAGCCACATCTCATGCACGTCCATCTCGGCGGACCAGCGGCCAGCGAGGAAGCGGAAGTCGGGATCGTAGTAGCCGCCGGCCTGCCTGTAATGCCGGACGCGGCACACCCGGCCCGGCTCGTACTCCAGGGCGAAGCCCTCGACTGCCGCCGAGGCGTAGGGGCGGATCACGCCGCCGGGGCTGGGCCGCACCGAGACGACGGCGAACGGGCCGGGGGCGTGGATGACCCGCCAGGCAGGCGGCACGCCGGCTTTCCAGCGCACGGTGTCGCCGGGACGGATCTGCTGCATGGGCCGGCCCTCCTTGGCCGTCGGGGGTGAAGGGTCAGGACGCCTCGGGGTCGATCTCCAGCTGCGACACGCCCCCCGCCTGCTCGGCGGCGAGGCGGCCCGCCTCCTCCAGGTTCTTGACGGCCTGCCGGTAGTAGGCCGGCTTCAGCTCGATGCCGATGCCGCGCCGCCCGTTGAGGACCGCCCCGTAGACCTCGCTGCCGACGCCCATGAACGGCGTCAGGACCGTCTCGCCGGGATTGCTCCACATGACCACCGCCCGCTCGACCACGTCGAGCTGCAAGGGGTGCATGTGCTTCTCGTCGGCCTCGTCCTTGTCGGCCTTGGCGGCGGAGTAGAGGCTGGCCCCGCTGCCGAGCGTGCGGTCGATGCGGATGTCGTCCCAGAAGGCCGAGGCGTACTGCCGCCAGCACCAGTGCGAGTATTCGTTCTTGATCTGGTTGCCCTTGTAGCCGCGCCACTTCAGCACGCTGTCGGGCGGCTGCCGCGAGCCGGCGTAGCCGGTCAGCCCGGAGGGGTGCGCCACCGGCACGGGGTTCTTGCCGCTCCTGCGGAAGATCAGCAGGTAGTCGGCGTTGGCGGCGCTGCACCGGGTCGAGTCCTCGCAGAAGGTCTTGTGGTGCAGCGAGCGGACCATCGTCCGGTTGCGGACCGTCAGCGGCTCCTTCCAGACGTGGTAGCGGGCGATGTACTTCCAGCCCTCGGCCTCGTGGCACTTGATGATGTCGCCGGGGAAGTCGATCAGGTGGTGCTCGCCGCCCCTGGTGACGGCCACGTCCTGGCAGTGGACGGCGCTCATCCGCCCCGGCACGGTCAGCCGGTGCAGCTCGCGGACGAAGAACGCGTACTGCTGGAAGAACTCGGCGTAGTCCTTGGTGTTGCTCAGGTCCTCGGGGGCCGAGCTGTACTGGTAGAGCATGCCGCCGAAGGGCGGCGAGTAGAGCGACAGGTGGACCGAGCCGCCGGGCAGGGTCGGCATCACCTGCATCGCGTCGCCGTTGTAGATCGCGTAGCGGTCGGCGATCAGCTGGTCATGGACAGCCATGAGGGCACCTCCGTCTTCCTGGCGGGCCTGGGGGCGGAAAGGGAAAGCGAGTCGTTCATGTGGCGGATGACGCTGTCGAGCATCTGCGCGGCCAGGGCCTCCTTGCGCTCCATGTTCCGCTTGACGTTGACCTCGCCCTCGGTGGCGATCACGTCGAGCGTCACGGGCCGCTTCTGGCCGAAGCGCCAGCAGCGGCGGACGCACTGGTAGAACTGCTCGTAGCTGTGGGTGACGAAGGTGACGACGTGGGCGCAGTGCTGCATGTTGAGGCCGAGGCCGGCGATCTTCGGCTTGGTGACCAGCACGCGGGCCTGCCCGGACAGGAAGGCGAGGATCAATTCCTCCTTCTCGTCCATGCCCTGCGATCCCTTGACCTCGACGGCCCCGGGCACGTCCTTGCCGATGCGCTCGGCCTCGTCGTTGAGCTGGCACCAGACCACGGCGGAGTCCGATTCCGCCGTCAGGGAGGCGACCAGCTCCGCCCGCTGCTCGATGGTGCGGCGGCGCTCGCCGCGCTCCTGGTTGAGGCCGAACGCCGGGACCGTGAACAGCCAGCCCGGAGGGGCCGTCTCCGGGACGACGACGTGGTCGCGGCGGACCAGCGGCGGCAGCGTGAACTCGCTGTCGTCGTAGCCGCCCAGGTCGGACGGCTTGCGGCAGGCCCGCGCCCACGACGACACCCATTTCCAGAACGGCTCGTGGGCGTGCGGGCGCAAGGCCCACTGCCCGAACCCCTGGATGACCCGCCAGGAGAGCCGCTTGGAATGGACGATGTCGGAGGCCGTGGCCTTGGCCTTCTTCTCGTCGTCGCTGATCTGGCGGAAGAACGTCTCGAGCATGGCCGAATGGGTCAGCTCGCCCAGCGCCTCCGACATCGTGCCCATCTCGACGTAGTCGTTGGGGCAGGGCGTGGCGGTGCAGAGCAGGCGGTAGGGCACCTTGGAGAGGAAGCGCGTGACGGCCTTCTGCGTGGCCCCCGACCAGTGCTTGAGGATGCTCGCCTCGTCGCACACCACGCCGGCGTAGCCGTCCGGGTCGAACAGGTGGAGCCGCTCGTAGTTGGCGACCGTCACGTCCCGCCTCGGCTTGCCGTCCGTCGAGCGGTGCGCCTCGACGCCGAACTTCGCCGCCTCTCGCACCAGCTGGTGCGAGACGCCCAGCGGGGCCAGGGCGAGGACGGGCTTGTTGGCGTGCCGGACGACGTTCATGGCCCACACGAGCGAGACGGGCGTCTTGCCCATGCCGCAGTCGGCGGCGATCATCGCCCGCCCGCGCCGCACGGCCCATTCGTCCAGGTGGGCCTGGAAGCCGCGCAGGAAGGAAGGCATCCACGTCGGGGCGAACCCGCACGCCTTCCCCTGCTGCGACTTGGAAGCCAGGAACGATCCGTAGTCCTTCACGCTTCGATCCTCCAGGCCCGGACGACGATCCGCCCTCCGGGATGCACGGGACGCCTGCGGATGTGCAGGTCGTCGATCTGCTCGTCGTCGTCGTAAAGCCCCGCCGCCTGCAACGAGTCGAGGACTCCCTTGAACAGGTTGTCCAGGTCCCTCCTCCGCCGGTCGGGCGGATGGGCGCAGATCTCCACGGCGAGGCGGCCGAACAGCTTGGGGCGGCCGCAGCCCAGTAGCAGCGCCCAGGCGGCCGTGCGGTACGCCTTGCCCTCCTCGGCGACATACTTCTGGATCACCCATCTCGCGCCGCTGCGGACGACCCGCTCGCCCCAGTAGTGGTTGACGGACGGCGGCCACGGCAGCGGCAGCTCGACGGCTCCGGGCGGGGTCATGCCGCGCCTCCCGCCGCGAAGGGCGAAGCGTTGTCGCGGAACCGCAGCCGCTCCCGGTCGAACAGGCACGACGCCTCGCCCGTGGGGCCGCTCCGCTGCTTGGCCACGATCAGGGACAGCTCGTCGCGCGTGCAGTCGGGCCGGTGCAGCAGGACGACCGTGTCGGCGTCCTGCTCCAGGCTGCCCGAGTCGCGCAGGTCGGAGAGGCGCGGCCTGCCGTCGCCCCGGCCCTCCAGCTCGCGGTTGAGCTGGGCCAGCAGCAGGACGGGCAGCTTCAGCTCCTTGGCCAGGGCCTTGAGCGACGCCGACACCTCGCCGACCTGCTCGTGCCGGGGCCGGCGCGGGTCGGCGGGCTTGACCAGTCCCGCGTAGTCCACCACCACCAGGCCCAGGCCGCGGCGGGCGGCGAGGCGGCGGGCGGTGCCGGCGATGCGCAGGGTGTCCTGGCTGGCCGCGTCGTCGATCCAGACCGGCAGGCCGCCCAGCGCCTTGCGCGCCCCCATCAGGCGGTCCATGAGGGCGAGCGGCACGCGGCCCAGCCGCACCGCCTGGGCGTCCGCGCCCGCCTCGCCGGCCAGCAGGCGCTCGGCCAGCTGCTCCGCGGGCATCTCGAGGCTGCAGAAAAGCACGCCGTGCCCCGCCTCGGCGGCTCCCCGCGCCAGGGCCAGGGCCGCCATCGTCTTGCCCACGGCGGGCCTCGCCGCGAGGATGACCAGGTCGCCGGGCATGAAGCCGGGCACGACCGAGGAGAGGCCGGGCACGCACGGCTCGATGCCCGGCGTGCCGTCGGCGCAGGCCCGGCGGTCGTACTCCTCCTCCCAGGCGGCGAGGACGGAGTCCAGGTGCCGCTCGCCCTGCGAGCGCGACCGCTGGGCCACGGCGAAGACCAGCCGCTCGGCCTCGGCGACGATCTCCTCCGCCGTGCCCGTGCCGCCCTCGGCCAGGGCGCAGACCGCCTGCCCGGCGGCCAGCAGCCGCCGCAGGGCCGCGCGGCCGGCCACGATGCGGGCGTGGTGCCGGACGTTGAGGCCCGGCCCGCCGGCGTCCCACAGCTCGGCCAGGGCCACGGGGCCGCCGACCTCCGCGAGCGTGCCCTGCCGGCCCAGGTATTCCGCCAGGATGACCAGGTCCACGGGCCGGCCCTCCCGGCCGTGGATGTCCAGCACGGCCGCGTACAGCACCTGGTGCGCGTGCGTGCGCAGGTCGCCGGGGGCGCACACCGCCGCCGCCTCGTGGATGGCCGCGTTGCGGCGGAGCATGCCGCCCAGCATCGCCCGCTCGGCCTCGTCGCCCGGCTCGCGCCGCTCATGCGTCATCGGTCCTGCCCTCCCCCTTCGCCTTCTTGATGGCCTCGCGGGCCATCCGCCGCCGCTCGTTCACCCAGGCCAGGAACTGCGCCGCGTCGAACTCCTCGCCCTCGGCGAAGCCCTGGTCCCACGCCTCGCATGCCGCGAGCAGGCTCGGCCCGGCGGCGATCAGGCGGGCGATGGCCAGCGACTCCTTCTCGTCGAAGCCCTGGAGGGAGGAGAAGGAGGCCATGTTGGCTCCGGTCGCATCCCTGACGTTGATGACCCAGCCGGGCTTCCGCGCCCGGTATCGCTCCAGTTTCCAGGGCGAATTGATCCGGTCAGACATGCCGTCCCTCCCAGCCTCTCACAGCCCGCACATGCCCACGCAGTCCTCCAGCCCGAACAGGTCGGGCTGCCTCCCCGCCTGCCGCCTCGCCTCCTCCCGCGCCGCACCCGCGTCGATGTCCACCAGGGGCAAGGGCGTGCAGGAGCGGTGCAGGTAGAGAGCGGCCTCCATCCCGCGAGCGCACGCGCTCGCGGGGTCGCGGATCGACTCGTCCACCTTGACCGCCTGCGCCCAGCCCTCCGGGTCGCTGTCGCGGAGGTGCTTCCATTCGGAGTCGCTGCGGTAGGGGCAGAACGTGCAGGCCGACCGCGGCACCTGATGGGGAACCCTCTTGGCCAGCCACGCCAGGCAGCGCTCGCGGGTCCAGCCGATCTCGGCCAGGGGGAACGCCGGCACGGCCCACGGGTGCCCCGCCATCCTGGCCTTGACGCTCTTGATCCGCGAACCCTCGTCGTCGTGCAGGCCGAACGACTGCACCACCCGCGTCCCCTTGGGCACGCGCCGCCCCTTGGCCACGCCCAGCAGCTCGCGGATCGCCTGCTCGACCACGTCCACCTTGTACTCGCGGGTGCATTGCCGCCTGACCTGGCCCTCGCGGGCCTCGAGGTCGATGGGCGACGAGGTGTAGGCCGGGATGGAGACGAAGCGCCGCGAGCCGCCCTTGCGCCCCTGTCCCGCGGCGTGAACGCCGCGGGACAGGTTCATGGCCAGGTCGCCGCGGCTGCGGACGGCGATGCGCGGGCCGCCCAGCCCTTGCAGCCAGCGGAGGTGTTCGTAGACCGCTTTCGGCTCGCCCATCGTGTCCGCGAACACGGCATAGTCGATGGGATCGATCAGCCCGTCCATCGCCAGGAGGTAGACCGTGGTCGAGCCGACGCCGGCCCCGAGGTTCAAGACTCGCATTGCCCCTCCTTCCGCTTCCTGAGCCTCTCCAGGGCCGCCGCCTTCTCTTCCGGCCCCGGAGGCGGCGGAAGGGGCGGCGGGGCCTTGGCGGGGCCGCCAGGGGCCTCGGCGGGCATAGCCTGGAGCCACAGCCGCCAGGTGCCCGTGCCGTAGAACGTGCCCGCCCCCTGCCGCTTGCCCGGCGGGGTGTCCTTGCGCTTGCAGTCCTCGCCGTACCGCTGCGCCGCGAGCAGCAGCACGCTCTCGGCGATGCCGTGGGCCATGAGGTTGACCGCCGCCGCGACCCCGTGCCCTTGCCGGTGGTCGCTGCCGACGAGCCGGCCGTACTCCCTGGCGACCCGCAAGGCCGCCGGGTGCAGGTCGGAGCGGTCGCTGGGCATGAACCGGCCCTCGGCCACCACCACCTGCGCCGCCTTCTCGGGGTCCGTGATGCCCTCGCCTCCTCCTCCCCCCGGAGGGGGGGAAGGGGGGTTGATAGTTCTCTTCTCTTCTCTTCTGCCGTCACCGTTCGTCACCGTTCGTAACGTTTCGTCACGGGCCGCCGCAGCCGCCTCCGCCTTCTTCCGCGCCCGGTATTCCCGCTGCCTCTCCTTGCCGCTCTTGGCCGGGCCGCCGCGCAGGCATCGCGGCTCGTTGAACTCGCAGAAGTTGGGGAACACCAGGGAGTTGCGCTCTCCGTGCCTGACCCAGCCGGAGGCGAGCATGGCCTGGCCGAACCCGCCGAAGCCGGCCACGCCGTCGAGGTCGTCCAGGCTCATCGGGGCCATCACGGCATCGCTCCCGGACACCTTGGAATGGGCGTTGACGGCGCACCACACGCGGAGCAGCGTGACGAGCGTGACATCGCGTAACGCCGCCTCCGTCACGCTTCGTAACGCGGCCGCCACCGGCCCGGCCTCGTCGGGCGGATGGACGCCGTAGGGCAGGGATTCCTCGGCGACGGCGTAGCGGATCAGCCCGTGGGGATCGTCCCCGTGCAGGAGCGCGGAGTAGAGCGCGAGGAACCTGGGGTGAGTCAGCAGCTCGCCCCTCATCTTGATCCACTCGCCGTTCATGATCCGATGCCTCCCTGCATCCATTCTCATTGCCCGGGACCCGGCCCGCCTCCCCTCCCGGCGTCCCTGCCGAGGGGGAAGCGCCCGGCCCGGCCTCGCATCCGTGCGGGCCGGCGCGACCGTCACTCCTTGGCCGCGAGGCCCGTGTCCTCGGCGCAGCGCTGGGCCATCGCCCCCAGCTGCACCAGCTCGCGGAGCATCGCGGCCCGGTCGCGGTCGCGGCTCTTCTTCTTCACCTCCTGCCAGAACTCGTCCAGCTCCTCGAGGATGACCGAGTAGCCCTCGTGCGTGCTGTTGATGGGCTTGTGCTGGCGGCGGGCCGAGGCGATCTCCTCGGCGACCATCGCCGGGAACGGGGCCGCCAGCGCCTTGATCCGGTCCACGTCCATCTGCATCAGCGATCTCCTTTCGCTTCCTCGGGCGAACGGCCCCGCCAGGGAATCGAACCCTGCTCCCCGGCCGCGTGCCGGACGTTCGTGGGAGTCCCGCCAGAGACTCCGGGCCACGGGGCAGCGGCAGTCAGCCACCGACGCCGTCGGTGACGATGCTTTCCTCGCCGGCCGCTCCTGTCGTCCGCCAGACGATCTCGCCGTCCGAGACGGCGGCGTCGATCTCCCCGCCGCGGAACAGGGCGAGGCACCCGGCGGCGACCTCGATCTCGGCGACGAGGCCGATGAAGCGCGAGATGGCCGCTTCCGTCGCGCCGGGGTTGCATTGGATGAACCGCAGGATGTCCGACTCCAGCGGGTCCAGGTCTTGGCGTCCCATCTCACCCTCCTCCGTTCTCGCGGATCGCCTTGCGCTCCTCCTCCTCGGCGGGGTCGGCCTCGGCGGCGGGCGCGGCCTTGGCGGCGGCGTCCTTGTGCGCCTGCATGGCCGCGCGGTACTCGGCCTCCAGCTGGGCGACGTGCGGCGTCAGCAGCCCGGCCTTCCTCGCCTTGATGTCCAGGCCGACGGCGTTGAGGTCCTTCAGCCCCTTCGCCTTGGCGATCCGCGCCATGAACTGCCCCAGCAGCACCTGCGAGGCCGCCTCCGTCTCCCGCCCCTGCCGGGCCAGCGCCTCGTGGTCCAGGGCCGCGGCGTCGTCCTCGCTCTGCGGCGCGGCGTGCCGCTCGCCCAGCAGGCCCAGCAGGGGCCGGGCCAGGGTGTCGAAGGAGGGCCACTCGATGCACGCCGGCAGCTTGCCGGTGCGGTCCTTCTCGACGTGGGCCAGGTGGACGACCTTGGCCCCCTGGCCCTTCCTGCCCGCCAGGGGCCTCGCCTCCAGCCTCAGCAGCACGTCCGGCTCGTAGGCCGTCTCGCCCTCGGCCTTCATCTTCACGCCCGCCAGCACCAGCTCGCCGCCGTCGCCCTCGGACCAGTCGTTGCCCTGCCGCCCGCAGAGCAGGACGTGCTGCGGCGTGGCCAGCATCCAGTGCATCAGCTCCTTCCAGGGCTTCTTGATCTGCCCCCACGCCTGCATGGGGATGCTGCCCGCCCGCGTCGTCCGGCCCGTGTAGGCCGCCCGCGCCGCCTCCCACAGGTGCGTGACGCTGTCGATCACCACCACCGGATGCTCCTCCGGCCGGCTCTCCCTGCACGCCTTGAGCGCCTCGGTGAGCGAGCGCGTCTCCAGCCGGTCGAAGTCGAACGCCGCGGGGTGGGCGGCCCGCTCAGGCACCTCCTGGCAGTAGAAGTCCGTGCCCCGCTCCGTGTCGATCATGGCCACCCGCCCCTTGCGGAGCGCCGCCAGCCCCTCGGCCACCATCAGGGCCGTCAGGGTCTTGCCGCTGCCCGTCGGCCCGTACAGGGCCATCTTCAGCGCCGCCTTCTCGGCGGCCGCCTTCCTGAATCCCGCCATCGTGCAGTCCCTCCGCTTCGTCGGCCCGGCAGAGCAGATGCTGCGCGATGGCCCGCGCCTGCTCCGGCCGGAGCCGCACCACCCGCGACGGCAGGGCCAGGCAGGCCAGCCCTCCCGCCGCCCCGATGCACGCCTCGCCGTCCATGGCACGACTCCTAGGCCGCCCGCCGGAGGAACGCCGGCCGAAGCGCCATGTACTGCCGCAGCCGCAGCACCCCCTCGGGCGACTCCACCTTGCACGCCCCGACCTTGCCGCCCGGCAGCCGCAGGATCACCCGCGCCGTCACCGCCAGGACGTGGTTGCCGAACTTGCCCATCTCCGTGCGCGGCAGCCACTGCACGGCGACGATGTCGTCCCCGACCACCGACCAGTCGGCCAGGTCGAGGTAGGCCGCCGGCACGTCCGCCACTTCCACTTCCGCTTCGCCTCGCATCGCCCCTTCTCCTTCCGTGGATGTCAGGCCGGCCCCCGTTCCGCAGGGGCCGGTGCTGCCGCCTCCATCGCGTCCAGCGCCTGGAGGATCGCCTTGCACTCCTCGCGGCGGATGCGCAGCGCCAGCAGCCACACCGAACCCATGTTCCGGCTCCGGCCGCCCTTGCCGAGCTGGCGCTTCGTCTCGGCCTCGTGCAGCGCCAGCCTCGCCTCGACCAGCCGCCGCAGCGCCGCCGCGTCCATGTCAGGGTCTCCCGTTGCGGCCCGACAGCTGCCGCTCGACCCTGGCCGGGAACTCCTCCATGCGCTGCATCAGCTCGCCGGCCTGCCCGCGCCGCTGCTCGCCGGCCTGCTCGTCCGCCTCGTCCCAGGCCAGGCGGGCGGCGTCGGTGCCCCAGGCGTGCAGCCCCCAGCCGGCCAGCACCCAGCCCAGCCCCGGCATCCAGGGCGGCGACGGCCCCGGCCACGCCGCCACGGCCAGCGACAGCCCCAGCGCCGGCAGCATCCAGGCCGACGCCAGCAGCCAGTGGCCCCAGCCGATCTCCTTCCGCGACATCATCGCCCTTTCCTTTCTCCCGAGCAGGACCAGCACCAGGCCGGCCCCGCGTGCCCTTCGACCGTCCATCCCCGCGCCTCGAGCCAGGCCCGGAGGGCGTCGGACGCGCCCTCCTTGTTGAGCGCCGGCCCCCGGAACGCCTCGCCGCCCTCCTTGCCGCAGCCGTCGCAATGGGCGACGAGGCGCGGCTGCCAGCCGGAGGGGACGCGCCTGTCCCGGATCATCCCGCCGTCCCCGGCCCGGTCAGGTTGCCGGCCGAAGCGGCGGCCTTGAGCCTAGCCTCGCGCTCGGCCTTCCGCCGCGCCTCGCCGGCGGCGATCCGGGCGGCCTTCTCGGCCTCCGCGCAGGCCGTGCGGCGCGCCTCCAGGGCCACCGACAGCCCCAGCAGCAGCCACGACAGGCCGAAGCCCCAGGCCCACGGCGATCCGCCCAGCCAGGCCGCCGCCGCCGAGGCAGCCAGCCCGACCGCCGCCACCGCCGCCGCGTGGGCGGCCAGCGAGTCCAGAACGTGCGTCACCATCCCTGGCCTCCTTGCTCCGGGCGACTGCTTGCGTTCACGCCTTGGGGCCGTCCCCCAACGCCTCCTTGGCGATCTTGTCCAGCCTCTCCGCCCAGCGGTCCCGGGTGTCGGCCGGCTTCGGCTCCGGCGCGGGCATCAGCTCGCACTCGGCGTAGTCGAAGCGCTCGTGCGGCGAACCCCAGCCGTCCTTGTGCCGGCAGAAGGCGATGCAGCGGTAGCACCGCTCGACAGCGCCGCCGGCCAGCTCGTAGAGGATGCGGCCCGATACCGTCATGCGCACGCGGCCCTCGCTGTCGCCGTTGAGGCAGACCACGTCGCCCTGCTGGTACTTGAAGTCCTTGAACGCGTCCATTCCCTTTCCTCATCAGCTGAGGCCGGGGGCGATCCGCCGCCCGGCCAGGTCCACGATCACCGGGCGGCCCGCCGGCCACCCCTCCCGCTGTGCCAGGGCGCACGCCTCCGCGCACGCCCGCACCGCCTCCGCCATCGTCACCCGCGAGGCGACGCACGCCCCGCCCTCGGCCGCCTCGTCGGCCTCGGCGTCCCAGCCGCCGAAGGCGAACACCACCGACACCGGCTCCTCGGCCTTCGCCGCCTTCGCCGCCCGCGCCTCCGCCCAGGCGCGCACCCTGTCCGCGAACGCCTTCATGGGGCATCCTCCGCCGTCTCCTCGGTGCTGCGAAACCAGTCCTCCCGGCGGGCATCGAACCCGCTCCGCGCGGCAAGGCGGCCCCCGCCGCCCTCCACCCCAGGAACGCCGCGCCTCGGCCCTGCGGCGGCCCGACAAGGGCCGCCGCTGCTCGGGAGGCCCGCCTACTCGTCCGCGCCGGGGTGCGCCCCGATGGCCTCGATGCGGGCCTGCGCCTCCTCGACGATCTCCTCGAGCAGCTCCGCCGCCCGCCGCCGGTCCAGGCGCTGGTCGGAGTAGATGCGCCGGACCGCCCGCAGCGCCTGCTCCTTGTGGCCCAGCGCCGCCATCGGCCCGTTGGCCCCGTCCGCCGCTTCCATGTGCATCGCCCGTCCCTCCTGTCCGGTTCCCGGCTACGAACGCTTGCGGATCTCCAGGCCCTTCGGCAGCGGGCCGACGGCCTTCTTCAAGGCGGCCCGCGCCTCGCTCTTGGTGTTGGCCTGGACCGTCATGCCGTAGCGGGGGCATTCCCACGCCGGCTGGTTCCTGGCCGTGCTGCGCGGCTTCCGCTTGCGCACCGGCCCCACGTCGAATATCGCGTGCAGGAACGCGATCCCCAGGCCGTCCTTGGCTCTCGCCACTGTCGTCCTCCTTGCTACTCCGTCTCGGCGAGGATCTCCCGCGCCTCGCCCAGCGCCTCGAACACGTCCGGCTCGGCGGGCGGGGCCACGGCCAGCAGCGCCGCCATCCGCCCCAGCAGCTCGCGCATCCGCTCGGCCTGGGCGAACAGCCGGGCGCGGCGCTCCAGCACCCGGTGGCCGACGACCTTGCTGCCCAGCAGGTGCGCCGCGTCGTACTGCACGCCCTCGGGCGTCTCGGCCACGAGCAGCAACATGCCCTGCCGCCGCGCGGGCTTCATGGCCCGCGCCTTCGCCTGCGCCTGCTCGCTCATCGCTTCGCCGCTCCTTCCGCGATCCAGCGGAGCAGCTCGCTGCCCAGGATCAGCCAGCGCTTGCGCCCGTCGCCCTCGTCCACCCGGCCCTTGATCTCGCCGGAGGCCAGCAGGCCCTTGAGCCGCTTCTCGTGCATGCGCAGCATCCTCGCCGCCTGGCACAGCCCGTAGGGCCAGGTACTCACGACCGCGGCCACATGCCGCTTCTTCCGCTTCGCGCCGGGCACGCGCTTCGCCGCCGTCTTCATGGATGGTCTCCAGGGGGTGTCGATGCCGTCCTCTCCTGGCCGCTCTCCCCGGCAGGCGTCGCCGGGGGGCGGCTACTCGTCCTCGCCTTCGTGCGGCTGCAAGGCGAACACGCAGGCCGCGATGAACCACAGGGTCGCCAGGGCGACGGCGATCCAGGGGAACAGCTTCGCCATCATCCGCCTCCTTGCAGGGCCGCCCGGGCCGCCAGTTCCTTCCCGATCTCGATGAGCAGCTTGGCCCGGACGCGCTCGCGGTCGGTGTGGTCCCACCAGCGCCACAGCCAGCCGCACGCCGCCGGCTCGCCGAGGCGCGCGTCGATCTCGACGGCCCTCGCGGCGAAGGCGTCCTCGACCTGGCCCACCGTCTCCAGCCCGCGCGTCTTCCACGGGCCGAAGGCTGTCAGGCAGGCCGCCGCCACTGGCTCGCGCAGCGTGTGGGGGTAGGGGAGAGGCTCGGTCGTGAAGCCCTGGATCAGGTCGCGGTCGTCCTCGAGCAGCGCCTGCCGCAGCAGGGCCAGCTCCTCGCCGGACATGACCGGCAGCAGGCCCTTGCGCAGCACGCGCATGGCCGGCTCCTCGCTGGGCTTCCAGAACTCGTCCTGCTCCAGCCGGGCCAGCACCTCCTCGGCGTCCGGCGGGAACACCGCCAGGGGATCGCCCTGGCCGTCGATCTGCGTTGCCGTCGTCATGGGGTCTTCTCCTCTAGCCGCGGCACCGGCAGGGCCGGGCCTTGGGTCTGGTCCGCTTCTCCTCTCCCGCCTCTTCCGCCGCCTCCGCCGCCCGCGCCCGGAACGCCGCCTGCCGGCACGCCTCGTTGCAGTACTCCGCCCGGGGGCGGTCCTGGATCGGCTTGCCGCAGCGGGCGCAGCGCCGGCTCTCGCGCTCCAGCAGGTGCCGCAGGCTCTCCGGCAGCATCGGCCCCAGCACGAACGCCAGGGCCTCCTCCTCCGCCGCCAGCCCGGTGTGCCGGCACGTCGCCCGCAGCCCCTCCAGCGTCTCCCT
>Ga0196963_10000660_pt1 | contig 28600 bp, 30 predicted proteins | sample S1_5metaG_FD_148600 | JGI IMG/M metagenome (GOLD analysis project Ga0196963, IMG submission 148600) | Soil microbial communities from Anza Borrego desert, Southern California, United States - S1_5 | ecosystem: Environmental > Terrestrial > Soil > Desert | place: USA: California | collected...
GACGTTGTGCCGCAGCCGATGTACTTGTTTTTCGACCAGCAGTCCTTCAGCCAGTTCAACCATCTATCGAGGTACACGGCATCTCGTTGGATCCGGCTGCGGACCTCTTCGACCTTTTGCGCGTCACCAAACTTCTCGAAGGTGTCGGCGAGCGCGTCAGAGGCGTCCATAGCGCCGGCGAAGACAGCGGGCATAACGTGGTCAAAGCCGCACTTTGGTGTTTTTGCGTCCTTGCAGGTCTCCTCGCTTTTGTCGAGAACAAAATTCATAAAGGGCATGTCGCGGGCGTTCGCTGCATCGCCAGGTATCAAAAGCGCGAGGGTTAGCAGTACCGTGAGGCGGCAGGTGTAGCGCATCGTAGGGCTCCCTTGTAGAAATACGCTGCTGGCATAGGTCTAACACATATGGTATGTTTTTGCGACATGAAAAAGGACATTCATCCGGAAGGGTATCGACCCGTTATCTTCGAGGATTCCACCTCGGGGAAGCGTTTTTTGATCGCCTCCACAGTCGCGACAGAAAAGACCGACAAATGGGAGGACGGCAAAGAATACCCTGTGTTCCACGTTGAAATTTCGAGCGCCTCCCACCCCTTCTACACCGGCCACGCTAAGACGATCGACACCGCAGGACGCGTCGACAAGTTCAAGAAACGCGCAGCCGCGGCCAAAGCAGGCGCAGCCAAGAAGAAAAAGTAACGACGCGAAACACGCCGCGCCCCGCTTCGCGGGGCGCGGCGTATACTTACGCTATGGCACAGAAAGCTATCAATCCCGAAGAATACGCAGACGATCATCGCGTTTCTTTCCTCGTTGCCGAGTGGCAGCGCCTCACGCAAGCTGAGCGCGACGCCGCAGAACTTGTAGAAGTCGACCCTACGATGAAGGAGCTCGCGGAAAAGGAGCTTAGCGAGATTCAAGGACAGAAGGATGCGCTGATGGCGCAAATAGAGCAGATCGTCGGCGGCGACAATGAGCGGGAGTGGCCCAACGAGATCGTGCTCGAAGTGCGTGCCGGTGTCGGCGGAGAGGAAGCGTCCCTCTTTGCGGAGGAGTTGGCCCAGATGTACTTGAAGTACGCAGAGACGCGCGGATGGTCGCGCCGAGCCCTCGATGAGTCGCGCGGATCTTTAGGCGGATATAAGGAAGCGCAATTTGAGATAAAGGGTGAGAACTGTTACCGCGCGCTGCAATACGAAACGGGCGTGCATCGCGTACAACGCGTGCCCGCCACCGAAAAGGCAGGCCGTATCCACACGTCCACTGCGTCGGTCGCCATACTGCCCGTCTACAAGCGTACGAAAGTCGAGATAAACCCATCGGACATCGAGATCGAGACATCGCGCAGCGGCGGCGCCGGTGGACAGAACGTCAATAAAGTCGAGACAGCAGTCCGCATCATCCACAAGCCGACAGGCATAGATGTGCGCTGCACCTCGGAACGTTCTCAGATCCAGAACAAGGAAAAAGCCATGAAGCTTCTCGCCTCCAAACTCCAGCAGTTGCAAGATGAGCGGGAAGCGCGGGAGCGCGCCGCAGACAGGAAATCCCAGGTGGGCACGGGGGACCGATCCGAGAAGATACGCACATATAATTTTCCCCAAGACCGCGTAACGGATCACCGCATCAAGGAATCGTGGTCCAACGTTCCGAAAATAATGGCGGGAGGGATCGGCCCTGTGCTTGAGGCGCTGGCAAAGGCGGATGAAGGCGGCTCGGTTGCGGCTTGAGCGCGTATTTGCTAGTATCTTTCGACACATATGGCGAGCGATCTTCAGACTCTCTACGACGCAGGCGCGCATTTTGCGTTGCCACGTGCCCGCCGTCATCCATCAGCAACGCCGTACCTTTTTGCGACACGCGACCGCACGGACATATTCGACCTTGAAGAGACGAGCCGCCGGCTGGAAATTGCCCGGGAATTCTTGAAATCGTGCACGGCGCACAAGCAGGTGCTCTTCGTCGGGGGCAAGCACGAGGTTGCCGAGGCAATTAAATCTGCTGCGGAACGCTGCGGCGCGCCGTATGTTGCAGGACGCTGGATCGGCGGCACCCTGACGAATTTCAAGAATATCCGCAAACGCATCGACCGCCTTCAGAAGCTACAAAGCGAGAAGGAGAGCGGCGTTCTCGAGAAGTACACGAAGCGCGAGCGTCTGCTCATGGACCGCGAGGCCGAAGAGTTGCGCGCACGCTTCGGCGGTCTTGTCACGATGACGGAGCTGCCAGCGGCGCTCTTCGTTGTCGACTCCCGCCACGAGGATACGGCGGTGCGCGAGGCAAACCAGTTGAACATTCCCGTGATAGCGCTCTCGAGTTCCGATTGCGACTTTTCGCTCGTCCAGTACGCGATCCCTGCGAACGACACCTCAGTGCGCACAGTTCGACTGGTCTGCGATGTGATGAGCGAGGCGTATCTCGAGGGGAAGAAAGCTGCCGCCGCAAAAGCGGCCGCAAAATAGGCGCCAGGGTCAAGCCGCGGTGCTTGATTGATGAGAAACGATGATTGATACTTATCTTTTATGGAAATTACGACAGAAACCATCAAACAACTTCGCGATGATACCGGCGTCTCTGTAATGCAGTGCAAGAAGGCTCTGGAAGAAGCCGGAGGCGACGTTGAAAAGGCGAAAGTAATTCTTCGCAAATTGAGCGCCGCGATCGCTTCGAAAAAATCCGATCGTACGCTCGGTGCAGGCGTTGCGGCTGCCTATACGCATGCGGGCGGCGCCGTCGTCGGTGCCGTGGTGCTCGCCTCGGAAACAGACTTCGTATCAAAGAATGAGGAGTTCGGAAAGCTCGCCTACGACATTGCAATGCACGTTGCTGCCATGAATCCGCAATTCAAGACGCGCGAGGACGTGAAGGATGAGGACGTACGAGCGGCGCGCGAAGTGTTCGAAAAGGAGGCCGCCTCCGTGCCTGAGGCAGCACGCTCGAAAGCGATCGAAGGCAAGATGGACAGCTATCTCAAAGAACGGGTGCTCCTCGAGCAGCCATTCGTCAAGGATCCGTCGATTACCATCCGCAGCCTCATCGACTCCGCGGTACAGAAGTTCGGTGAGAAGATCGAGGTCGTGCGGTTTGAGCGCCTTTCGGTGCGCTAAACTGCCATGCTCCTCGTTTTCATCCTCTTTTTCGTTTCAATCGCAGGTATTATTGGCCTTTTTGTGCTCAAGTACTGGGAAGCCCGTCACCAGCGCCTCCTTGCGCCGAATGCGCGCGCCGCGTTCGATACGCAAGCGCTCCGACTCAAGGAGCTTCTCGTGGCACTTGCGGCCGACCTTGAGAAGCTGCCGCCAGAGATAATGCATCTCTCGCGGCTTGCCATCCACGAGCTCGCTCTCGCGCTCGCTGCTCTGCTCCGCTTTTTGGAGCGGCAGGCGCATCGCCTCGCCGACCTCGTTTCCTACAAGCATCGCTTCCGCAGACGGGCGCCTCGCTCGGAGTTCCTGAAGAAAGTTACAGAGCACAAGAACGGCGCGGGAGAAGAGCAGACAAAATAGCGCTTCGCTAGCTCTTGAGAAATGGGAGGGAAAATTGCATAATTACCCCTCTTGCCGCCTTAGCTCAGTTGGTAGAGCAACTCTTTTGTAAAGAGAAGGTCCCCAGTTCGAGTCTGGGAGGCGGCTCCGAAGATGCATATGGATAAGAACGATCCTTACTGGTATTTGCACGTGGGCCGCGCGACAGACCTCGAGGGCGCTGACGCGCGCCTGTATCGACTTTTCGAGATCCTGCCCGGTGCGCTCTCGCTGTCTACCCTAGCGCTTTTCGTAGCGCTCTCATTCTGGAAGCCGGTCATCGCCGCGTACCTCACCATCGCGTTCTCCGTGTACTGGGTCTTCAAGACCTTCTACCTCTCATTGCATTTGCGCCACAACTTCAAGCGCATGCAGCACAACATGCAGCTCGATTGGAATGCGCGGCTTGCTGGCATTCCTCACGACCACGTGCTCCAGCTCGTGCTGTTTCCGCTCTACAAGGAAAGTTACGAGGTCATCGCGGAGAGCGTACAAGGGCTGCTCGCCGCCGCCTGGGATCCCAAGAAGATCGCTGTGGTCATTGCTATCGAAGAACGCGGGGGTCCAGGCGACCGCGCGACGGCTGACCGCATCATGAGGGAATTCGGAGACAAGTTTTTTGAGGTCATCGTTTCGGTTCATCCCGCCGATCTCCCGGGTGAAATACCGGGAAAGGGCTCGAACATTGCATTCGCAGCAGAGCAGGCTCGCGTCCGGGTGCTCGACCCGCACAATATCCAATACGAGAATGTCCTCGTCTCGGCGTTCGACGTCGATACCGTCGTGTACCCGCAGTACTTTGCCTGCCTTACGTGGCACTTCCTTACGACCGAAAAACCGCTACGCTCCTCGTACCAACCCGTCCCGCTTTTCAACAACAACATCTGGCACGCGCCCGTCCTGGCGCGTGTGATGGCGTACTCGAGCTCGTTCTGGCAGATGATCCAGCAGGAACGGCCTGAAAAGCTCGCGACGTTTTCTTCGCACGCGGTGCCCTTTAAGACGGTGTACGAGGCGGGCTACTGGCAACGCAATGTCGTCTCCGAAGATTCGCGTATTTTTTGGAATCTCTTTGCTCGATATGACGGCGACTACGAGGTCGTCCCGATGGCCTATCCCGTATCGATGGACGCCAACGTTGCTCCCACGCTCTGGGGTACAGCAAAAAATATCTATTTTCAGCACCGGCGGTGGACGTACGGTGCAGAAAACATCGCATACATACTCTTTACGACCATAAAGAACCCGCGGATCCCGCGGTGGAAAAAAATCCGAGCCGCGGCGGTCCAGATCGAAGGCTTTTGGTCACTCGTAACGCATCCGCTGATCCTTTTTGCGGTCGGATGGCTTCCGCTCTTTGTCGGAGGCGACGCTTTCAATGCGACTGTGCTTTCGCACAATCTTCCGTTCGTTGCTCGCACCTTTCTCACATGCGCGATGCTCGGACTCGTTATCTCAGCTGCTATCTCCTTCAGTCTTATACCGCGAAGACCTGCCGAATACACGCGCTTTAAGAGCGTCGTGATGTTCCTGCAGTGGGTTCTTGTTCCGGTCACGATGGTCGTCTTTAGCTCGATACCCGGCCTCGAATCGCAGATACGCCTCATGTTCGGAAAATATCTTGGCTTTTGGGTCACGCCGAAAAGTCGCGAATTCCGCCCCGTTCGCGAAGCTCACGTATGAAGCCGCTCTCGCCCCGGAAACGCCGCTTGTACTTGATAGCGCTTGTCGTGCTCTTCTTCGTCGTTGTGCCTATAGCTCTACTGTACGCGGGGGGCTGGCGCTACAAGGCGGGCTTCGGTCTGGTACAGATCGGAGGCATCGTTGTTGCTGTTCCGCTTGCCGACGCGACGGTGACCATCGACGGCGATGTCATAGGACAGAGCGGATTTTTTGACAGGAGTTTTTACATCTCGAATCTCGCACCGTCGTCGTACGTCGTCCAGGTTGAGCGCGAAGGGTACTATCCGTGGTCGCGCACACTGGTCGTTGAGCCTCAGATCGTGACGACCGCATCGGCTCGCCTTGTATCCAAGGAAACGCGCGCGCTCCTCATCCAGCAGGCTACAACGACAAGCGTGTCGTCGACGACGCGAACCGTGCTCGCGGCTGAATATAACGCGCTTCTTGAAGCATTCGAGACAGCTGCCACTTCGAGCGAAGTCAGGGGCGGCCAGCTCGTTGGCATGCAGCTCGCTGTCGAAGAGGGCAATGTGTACCTGCGATGGCCAGACGGGGGACGTCGCTTTCCGGACAACTTCTGCGCGCGGCCATCATATTGTGTTGACGAGATCGAGGTCGAGCGCGGTCGCCCGCATGCGATATCCGCCGTCTTTTTTGCGGATGGCATCGTGTACGCGACGCGTACTGGCGGTGTCTTTTTTTCAGACCCGGACGTCCGACCGACGGAGCTTACCGTGCCGCTGTATCCGCACGGCGGCGCTGATGTTCGTGTCGTCGACGGCCGCCTCATCGTCAAGGACGACGATACGCTCTACGAGATTGAGGGTCTCTAGTATACTTTTTGTATGAGCGAAAAAGAGCATCCTCGCGGCCACATACATCCCATATCCAGCCTTATCCGCGAGGCGAACAAGATTTTTTTTGATATGGGCTTCACCCTCGCTGAGGGACCGCTCCTTGAGAGCGAGTGGTACAACTTCGACGCGCTCAACGTCGCCAAGGACCACCCCGCGCGTGATATGCAGGACACCTTTTTCGTAAAGGACGAGCCGGGTTTCGTACTACGCACGCAGACATCGCCCCTGCAGGTGCGCTACATGGAAAGCCAGGCAAAAAAGGGAATTGAGCCGCCGTACCGCGTTATCGCGCCCGGCAAGGTGTTCCGCAATGAAGCGACAGATATGACGCACGAAGCGGAGTTCTACCAGATAGAAGGGCTTGCGATCGGCCCAGACATCACGCTCGCGCACCTCAAGGGCACGATCGAGCACTTTTTCCGGGAGCTCTTCCATGGCGCCTCGGTGGAAGTGCAGTTCCGGCCAAGCTTTTTCCCCTTCGTCGAACCCGGCGTGGAAGTCGATATGCGGCTCATCGGAGGCGACGTGCCAGAGAAGCTGCGCGATAAGTGGATCGAAATGATGGGAGCTGGCATGGTGCACCCTTCGGTGCTTAAAAACAGCGGCGTCGATCCAGAGAAGTATCAGGGATTCGCGTTTGGCCTCGGCCTCGACCGCCTCGCAATGCTCCGGTGGGGAATAGACGATATCCGTCTTATGCACTCCGCCGACCTGCGTTTCGTCGATCAGTTCTAATATGAAAGTTTCGCGCAACTGGCTGCAGAATTTTTTTAGCGTACCGCTTCCGAAGGCGGAGGAGGTCGCGCAGGCCCTGACCTTTCACGCCTTCGAGATCGATGGCATCGAGAAGACGGAAGACGACGAGGTTTTGGATGTGAAAGTGACGCCGAATCGTGGCCACGACTGCCTATCACACCGAGGCATTGCAAAGGAGCTCTCCGCGATCCTTAGGATACCGCTCAACGCCGAGAAGGATCCGTTCGCCAAAAAGCCGGATCTCTCGAAAACGACCGATGCGGTGACAGTTTCTATCGAAGACCCCGCTCTTTGCCATCGCTACATTGCCGCCTATGTACGCGGCGTACGCGTAGGCCCGAGCCCCGAATGGCTGCGTGCGTCGCTTGAAGCTATCGGACAGCGATCAATCAACAACATCGTCGACGCGACCAACCTCGTTATGTTCAATACGGGACAGCCACTGCACGCATTCGACGCGACGAGGCTTGGTAGCCTCTCGATTGGAGTGCGGAAGGCGCGAGACGGCGAAAAAATGGAAGCGCTCGATGAGAAGGCCTACGACCTCTCGTCCTCCATGCTCGTCATCACGGCGGCGGACCGGCCTGTCGGTATCGCCGGTGTGAAGGGAGGACTTGCGGACCGCATTGATGAGAGCACGAAGGACGTGCTCCTCGAAGCTGCAACCTTCGACGGGCCGACGACGCGGCGTACAGCAGCGCGTCTGAAATTGCGGACAGATGCGTCAGCTCGGTTCGAGCAGGTGCTTTCTCCCGAGCTCGCGCCGATCGGGATGCAACAGTGCGTCGACCTTATTGCGGCGCTCGGAGGCGGATCACTTGAGGGATTCGTCGACGCATACCCCTCCCCGCAGAAGGCGGCTCCTGTGGCAGTCTCGCTACAGAAGGTAAACGCCGTGCTCGGCACGAGTCTTACGAGCGAGAGCGTCGCCGACGCGCTGCGGCGCCTCGGGCTGTCCTACAGCGAGAAGAACGGTTCTCTTGAGGTCTACCCCCCGCCCGAGCGGCTCGACCTTTCAATACCCGAGGACCTCATTGAGGAGGTAGGGCGCATTATCGGATACGACAAGATACCCGCGGTCGAATTGCCCGCCATCGACAGAAAACCCGAGGTGAATGCGCGCTTCAATGCGGCAGAAAAGAAGCGCGAGGCGCTGATGGCAAGTGGCTATTCCGAGGTATATACGTCTGTCTTTGCCGAAAAGGGCGAGCGCGCCGTTATCAACAAAGTGGGAGGCGAGCGGCCGTACCTTCGTTCAACGCTCGTCGACAACTTGCGGGAGGCGTACGAGCGTAACCTCCACTACAAGGACCTCCTTGGCCTCGATGAGGTCCGCATTTTCGAGATCGGCACCGTATGGAAGAGCGGAAAGGAGCTCGTGATGGTGGGCACCGCCGACAAGAGCGGTGTACGCGAGGAGGAATTAGGGACGGACGATGCCGACGAGTATACCGAGCTTCCAGTATCGTCGCTCGCTCGCTACAAGGCTTTTTCTAAATACCCGTTCATCGTACGGGATGTCTCCCTGTGGGTACCGAACGCGACCGTCGAGGATGATGTGAGGGCCGTGCTCCTCGACGCTGCAGGCGATCTCGTCGTTCGTATCGATCTTTTCGACCGCTTCGAGAAAGGGGACAGAACATCGTTCGCTTTCCGCCTCGTCTTTCAATCGCCTGAAAAGACGCTCACAGATGAGGACGCGAACAGGGCGATGGAAGAGGTTCAAGCGGCTCTAAAATCCCGCGGGTGGGAGGTGCGGTAAGCGACCCTTTTTGTTCACTTTTCCCCTAGCCAGAAGGGGCTTTTTTTGATATACTCAAAGGACAAAACAATGGCTGAAACTAAGGCAAAAAATGCTCTCAAAGCTGCCCCCAAATCGGGGGGCTCGTCGTACGGTGCGAGCGATATTACAGTCCTCGAAGGACTAGAGGCAGTGCGCCGCCGTCCGGGAATGTATATCGGTACGACCGGCACGGCTGGCTTGCACCACCTCATCTGGGAAGTATTCGACAACTCGCGAGACGAAGCGATGGGGGGGCACGCGAGCGACATCGAGATCGCGCTTTTGCCTGATAATCGCGTGCGGGTCGCCGACAACGGCCGCGGCATTCCCGTCGAGATCCACCCCAAGACCAAAGTCTCGACGCTTGAGACCGTGATGACTGTCTTGCACGCCGGAGGAAAGTTCGGCGGAGAGGGGTACAAAGTCTCCGGCGGTCTGCACGGTGTCGGTGTCTCCGTCGTCAACGCGCTTTCCACGAAGGTTCGCGCCGAAGTTCACCGCGATGGCGGGAAGCACGTACAGGAATATAAAAACGGCGGCAAACCCGTCGGCAAGACAAAGAAAATAGGGCCCTCAAAACTCACGGGAACAATAATCAGCTTCGAGCCCGACCCGTCTATTTTCCCCGACAGAGCATTCAATTGGGACACGATAGTTGCCCACATGCGCCAGCAGGCATACCTCGTAAAGGGGCTGCGTATTTCGGTGCTCGACCTTCGCAATGCAGAAACAGTGAAGGAAGAGGATGCGTTCTACCTCCGAGAACTCGGATTAGACGCTCCATCAATGACGTTCTACTTCGAAGGCGGTCTGCGTTCGCTCGTCGCGTTTCAGAACCGTCACCTCGAGGCTGTCCACAAGAACATTTTTTACGTAGAGAAGGAGCAGGACGGTGTGAGCGTCGAGGTATCGTTGCAGTACGTGGATGATATGAGCTCGCGCATCATGGCCTTCGCCAACAACATTTACAACAGCGAGGGCGGAATGCACGTCACCGGCTTCAAGACAGCGCTCACGCGTACACTGAACACGGTCAACAAGGGAGGAAGCAAGGAGAGCGACAGCTTCACCGGCGACGACGTGCTTGAAGGACTCACGGCCGTGATATCGGTGAAAATGCGCGAAGTGCAATTCGAGGGCCAGACGAAGTCGAAACTCGGCAGCGTCGAGGCACGCGGTGCGACGGAGGCCGTTTTCGGAGAGGCATTCAGCATCTTTCTTGAGGAGCACCCGGATGACGCTCGCGCAATCATCGGCAAGGTAATGCTCGCCATGAAGGCGCGAAAAGCCGCCAAGGCTGCCAAGGATTCCATTTTGCGCAAGGGCGCACTCGACGGCATGACGCTGCCGGGTAAGCTCGCCGATTGCCAGACGAAGAGCGCAGAGGAATCGGAGCTCTTCATCGTGGAGGGAGACTCCGCGGGTGGTACCGCAAAAATGGGTCGCGACAGGCGCACGCAGGCCGTGCTCCCACTTCGCGGCAAGATCCTCAACATCGAGCGAGCTCGCCTCGACAAGATGCTCGCGAGCGAGCAGATCAAGAATCTCGTCATCGCACTCGGCACAGCAATCGGCGACATATTCGATCTTTCCAAATTGCGCTATCACAAGATCATTATTGCGACCGATGCGGACGTCGATGGTGCGCACATTCGCACGCTCCTCCTCACGCTCTTGTACCGCCACTTCCGCCCTGTTATTGACGGAGGCTACCTTTACATCGCGCAACCGCCGCTTTTCAAGATAAAGAAGGGCAAGGAGGTGGCCTATGCATACAGCGACGAGGAGCGCATAAAGTACGTCGGCAAAGATCTGCCGATTGAAGAACTAACCGAAAGCGAGCCTGAAGCTGAGGATGTGGAAGATGATACGAAATCTAAGAAGACGCCGAAGATATCAGTGCAGCGATACAAGGGTTTGGGTGAAATGAATGCGGAGGAATTGTGGGAGACAACGATGGACCCGGCCCGCCGTATCTTGAAGCGCGTCGATATCGAAGACGCTCAGGAGGCCGATCAGATATTCGACATGCTGATGGGTACCGACGTTCCGGCGCGCAAATCGTTCATCCAATCGCACGCGAAGGAAGCGACGCTCGATATATAAAAAAGCACCCCGACCGTTTCGATCGGGAGTGCTTTGTGTTGCAGTTGTCCGCCTATGAGAGCGCGGAGATAGCGCGCTGTACGCTGGCGGCGAGATGCGTTTTATCGAGCAATGCACAATCTCGTGCACGCGCCATCTCGTCCCGCGTCAGCGATTTCGACGCGCGGCGCGTGGCCAACTGCTGGGCCACCTCGAAAGCTCGCCACCAGATTCGGTCGGTCAGTTCCGATTCCGCGAGAAGCCTGAGCATGAAGGCGATACCGACCTCGGCGGCCTCGACGGAAAGTCTGTCGGAGAACACCGTTTCGACCGCTGCCATGCGGTTGACGCACTCGCAGGCTGTTTGGTCGGTGAATTTCCACATCACGATGTTTTGCCAAAAGGCGTGATCATACTGATCTGCCGGCAGATGCATGCGTACGGAAGACTCGGCTGTGCGCATTTCAGCGAGCATGCGAGCGGGCGCCTCTTCCCAATGTTCATTCCGGAATTGCTTCTTGAGGCACAGGAAGAGGAACTGGAAGACCGCGAGCTCGCGGTGACGAGCAATGCGTTCTAGCGACAGGTAACTGACGAGCGACTCCGAGGAGCGCTCCCGCTCCCAGGTGAGCTTGGCACGCTCACACGGGCTCATTGAATCGAGCAATCGTTTTGTGTTTGCCGCAGACTTCGATGCTGCGTCTTCAATCTCTGAGCGACTGGGGCCGAGCAGTTTGAGTAAAAGACCAGGCATTTGAATCCTCCGTTGTCGAGGCACAAGAGTCCTCCGGCGCAACTATTACATTACCAATTGGAAGACGCAAAAGGCGCCCGTGGGCGCCTTTCTTGATCTGGCAGTTCTCTTTTAGTACGCGTACGGGTAATACTGCGTGTACGGTTGCTGGTACGTGGGGTAGTGGTACTGGTAGGGATACTGGTTGTACTGCGCAGTGATGTACTGCGAGGCGAGGTTGTTGCTCTCATTTGCCTCGCGGACGGCATTCGTCGAGTCCGCATAGACGCTAAATGTGCCACTCAAAATCGGGCCGAAGCGGAGCGTCGAGAGGACGTGCGCTCCTGGGGCGAGCGAGGCTTGTAGCGGCGACTGGTACGTGTACGGCGAGTATGTGGGCAGCGTCGCTGAGAAGTAGTAGCTGCCGCTCGCGGAGAGGCCGGTGTTGGCAATATCGAAAGTCACGGTCGCACCCGAGACATCGGATTGCACGGAGACGATACGGGCGCTGATGTCGGCCGGGCCGCTCGGTCGCGGCGTCGGTTGCGGCGTGGGACGCGGCGGAGTCGTCGTTGGGCGGGGCTCCGGGGTCGGCTGTGGTTCGGGTGTGGGCTCTGGAGTCGGTTCGGGTTCTGGCCCGGGCGTGCCGCCTTCAGGCAGGACAGTGACGGTGGCAGACCCTTGGACTTGCGTGCCTGTCGCGCTCGGGATGAAGATAATGGAAAGAGGAATGCTCATCGCGTCTGTTCCTCCGAGACGCGGGATAACAGAAAGGGAATTGTTCTCACTCGGGACAGTGAAGGCGGCGCCGCAGGGCACGCCGTTCAGCGCGCCACCCGCACCGCTCGTCTGGAACTGGAATCCATTGCGGCACTGATAGAGGAATGCGTAGGTACCTGCATCTTCAGGCTCGAAGTCCCAGGAAATCGTAAACGGAGTGCCTGACGTCGTTGTTGCAGGTGCCGTCACTTCGATCGAGGAGTTGGAACCTCCGAAAAGGGAAGAGAACCATCCGCGCGAAATGGAGGCGAGGTTCATAAGACCCCAGATCACGACGACGATGAGGATAATGAACCCCACGATGGCGAGAATGTTGGAGACTAGGCTCGTGCGCTCGCCGTTGGATGCGGGATCGGCCATAACAGAAATTTTTGCTATGTTACTACACATTTATGCTTTGTCAAGATGAGTTCAGGATGAAGCGGCTCTTCACGAACCGTTCAGCGAACGCGTCGTAGCGTGCCAGCTGGCCCGAGCCGTTGTGGCGAGGGCATAGAAGGAGCGACCCCGATGTTGAAGTTGGTCCTCGCTGCGTTCATCGCAGCGCTCATGTTCGCGGGCGGGTCTGCCGATGCGCAGGCTCCCGTGAAAAAGAAGGTTCTGATGGCGAATGGTTCAGTGCCGAGCGTGGAACGCGAACACCAGAGTCCGCGCGTGCATTCTCGGAGTCAGCTGTGGGCTGCTCTCGCTGTCAGCGACGTCCGCGACTCTCCCGAAGGCTACGGCAAAGACGCCTGGGCCTCCCAGTCGAAAAAGGAAGGCGAGCGAGCTGCGCGCCAGGATGTCCTTTCTCGCTGTCACGCAACGTTGAAGACGCGCGGCCTGCCGGCACGGTGTATCGCCGTCGCCTCGCAAGAGTGGATGGCAGCGCTGTACTGTAGGTCCGGCCAGTCGACGATCGGAGTCGGGTCTACTCCGGCAGATGCTGCAAACGACGCATTGGCGCAAGCTCGTGCCGCCGGCAGTGCGTACTGCGACTTCAAAGCGTTTCGGCATCCCGACCACGGCCTGCGGGAAATGACGGCAAGCCGCTGGAGCGCAACGTGTTCGTGCCGCGGGGGCACCTTTACCCGCGCTGCTATCGGGCACGAAAAAGAAGACTCCGCGACCTTGGCGCTCAACTCCGCCTATGGCGAGTGCAACGGCTCGGTCGAGGTTGCAGCATTGGACGCTATGCAGTAACGGAACGGCGGACGCTCTACTTCAAATAAGACAAGGCGGGTCGGGCGATGCATGAAGCCCGACTCGCACCCACTTTTTTATGGTGCAGACACACGCAGAGGTTGCTCTCCCACGCTCGGCCGTCGGCTGGTTCGACGCGCTATTCGCGCTGCCGGTCATCGTCGGTCTCTTTTTTCTCCTTCGGAGCGTTCCCACCGAGGTGTTGAGTGATGTGCAGCTCGGCATTCTCCTCGTGGCTGCGCTCGCCGTCGTGATGGGCTACATCGAAATACGTCGAGCCCCCTGGAGGCAGCTGCCGCCGCCGCCATCCTCGCTCGTGAGCGTTTTCGAGCGAGCCACCATCAAGCTTATCGGCTTTGCGGTGGCACTCAGCGGTGTCGCGTTTCTCTATTGGCTTTTTCCGGAATACGATCGCGCCTACTACACGCTCTATTTCGAGGCAGCGGCAGTGATGCTGCCGTGGCTCCCCGTCTTGGTGGTACCGTATTTCCTCTATGTGGAGTGGCGCCTTCCGCGCGAGAACGGCGGCGCGTGGAATACGGCGATGCTCGTTCTGGGAAAATGGAGCGAAGTCGATTGGCACAAAGTCTCCCAGTACGCGCTCGGATGGCTCGTGAAAGGGTATTTCCTGCCGATCATGTTCACCGATGTCGTGAATAATCTGGACCGTTTCCGGGAGGCAGACTGGAGCCTTCTTTCCATCGGCTTCGTGCCCGCGTTCATGCTGCTCTTCAGCGCACTTATCCATCTCGAGCTTATCTTTGTATCGGCTGGATATATCTTTTCGTGCAGACTTTTCGATACGCACATCCGTCTTGTCGAGAAAACGCTCTTCGGATGGGTCATCGCCGTGATGTCATACAGCCCGTTTTTGAGTCTCACGTACGTACGCTACCTCGATTACAACGCGACCGATGGAGGATGGTTGCAGTGGCTTGAGGCCTATCCAGCGCTTATGGTCACGTGGGGCTCGCTCATCCTGGCTCTCCTCGTCCTGCATTTGTGGAGTGATGCATGCTTTGGACTTCGATTCTCCAACCTCACGCACCGCGGCATTATCACGAACGGTCCGTACCGCTTCTCTAAGCACCCGGCCTATGTCATCAAAAACCTCCGTTGGTGGATGGTCTCCGTCCCCTTTATAGCGCTCTCGTGGGATGAAGCGCTTCGCTTCTCGCTGCTACTCCTCCTCGTGAACGCCGTGTATACCATCCGCGCCTACACAGAAGAGCGCTTCCTCTCGCAAGACCCGACGTACGTCGCGTATGCGCGCTGGATGGACCGTCACGGGCTCCTTCGATTTATGGCTCGGCTTTCTCCGGTTTTCTCATACGAATGGCGGCTCGCACGCTGGCAGCGCCAGGGCTTTGTGCCCACCTCAATACCGCAGGCAGTGCCGCTCGCCGGCGTACCGACTCACTAATTCTTCACCGAGAAGGGGCTACGGTACTTTTTTATTCAATTACCTTTTATTACCTCAACATACCGTATGTCAGCATCGCCCTTTTCATCTGATCGGAAGCGCTCGGTAGCTTTTTCAGTCTTACAAGTGGTAGGGGCAGCCGCGCTCGCGCTGCTCTTCTTTTCGCTCGCATTTTCGTTCATTCTTTCGGCTAATTCCGACGATACGGGCGCCGCGTCAGTATCTTCCGCTGTGGCCGGCTTTTTCATCGGCTACGCAGACGGCGACGGCGGTGGTGATGGTGGTGGAGACGGAGGCGGAGATGGGGGAGGAGACGGAGGTGGTGACGGAGGCGGCGACGGCGGTGGTGATGGCGGCGGTGACGGAGGAGGAGACGGAGGCGGTGATGGTGGCGGCGACGGAGGCGGAGATGGGGGAGGAGACGGAGGTGGTGACGGAGGCGGCGACGGTGGCGGTGATGGCGGCGGAGATGGAGGCAATGGTGGCAATCCCATCATTCCGTCCTGCACGCTGACGGCAAATCCGACGCAAGTTACTCAAGGTGGCTCCTCGACACTTACCTGGACCTCGCAGCGCGCAGTCAGCGCGTCCCTCAACCGCGGCATCGGCGCAGTGCCTGTGAACGGTACGCACGTCGTAACGAATCTTCAGAACACGGTCACGTACACACTTACGGTGACGAGCCGCGACGGCCATATAGTCCGCTGCCGTGCGACGATCACGGTAACGCAGCCTCCTGCGGAACCGAGCTGCACACTCATTGCGAACCCAACGACCGTCCAGCGCGGGGGCTCATCAACGCTCACGTGGACGACCGACAACGCAACGAGCGCAAGCATCAATCAAGGCATCGGTTCAGTACCGCTCGACGGTTCGAGAACGGTGACCAACCTCACAGATACGACGACGTATACACTGACGGCTCGCAACAGCGCAGGCGATGTAGTGCGCTGTCACGTCACTATTACGGTGCAGCAGCCGCCAAACCATCCGGCCTGTACGCTAACGGCAAACCCGACCACGGTGCAGCAGGGAGGTTCTTCGACTCTCACGTGGACCACGGACAACGCAGTCAGCGTATCGATTTCGCCAAATATCGGCAGCGTTGCTCTGGATGGTTCGCATTCCGTAACCAATATCGCGACGACAACCACGTACACACTGACAGCGGTCGGTAGCAACGGGCAGACGGTCACCTGCAATGTCACCATTATCGTTCAGCCGACCGTTCCGCAGCAGCCTTCCTGCACCTTGACCGCAAATCCGACTACTGTGCAGCACGGCGGGTCATCGACGCTCTCGTGGACGACGCAAAATGCGGCGAGCGCATCCATCTCGCCCAACATCGGAAGCGTTGGTTTGAACGGTTCATTCACTGTGAGCAATCTCACCAACACCACGACATATACGCTCACGGCTGTGGGCACGAACGGACAGACGGTGACGTGCAACGTCACGGTCACCGTGAACGTCGCGCCCAATCTGCCGAGCTGCACGCTGACGGCGAGTCCCTCATCCATCCAGCAAGGAGGTTCGGTGACGCTTACCTGGACATCGCAGAACGCTGTCTCCGCGCACCTCTCACCGCCAGGCCAGTCAGTCGGACTCTCTGGCTCGATGACCGTACATCCGACGGGCAATACCACGTACGTGCTGACAGTAACCGACTCTCAGGGACGCAGTGCGACCTGCCAGGCGCCCGTCACAGTGACGCCGCCGACGCAGCAGCATCCATCCTGCACGCTGACCGCGAACCCGACGCTGGTACAACTCGGCCAGGACGTTACACTCTCGTGGACATCGCAGAATGCGGTAAGCGCGCACCTCTCGAATGTCGGAGCAGTTGCGCCAAACGGCACACTCTTCGTGCGACCACAATCACCGACGACCTACACGCTTACGGTGACGAGCTCTACTGGACAAACCGCGATCTGCCAGACATCGGTAAGCGTCGTGACTCCGTTCGCGCCGCCGCCGCAGATACCATCAACCGGCGTTCCGCTCTACCAGATCCCGTATACCGGCTTTGACTTCGGACCCATCGGTAACGCGACATACTGGGCAGCGCTCGCGGCATTCGCACTCTGCGGCGCCTACCTCACCACGTACTACGCACCGCACCTCTACGGCAATGTTCGGGGCACCATCAGGCGGTGGGCGAGAGGTATCGATGGCGTTTTGGCGCGCTGAGAGCGACTCCAACCCCGCATTCGGTGACCCGACTGCGGGGTTGACATATACCTTTATTCGATGTATTATTTGCGACCTATGAGTGTGTTCGCGCACACAGCGCCCAATCGGCCGCCCAAATCGGTCTTTTTGGCTGCCACGATAGTTATCTTTTTTCTCTCACTTTCGGCTGCTGAGTCAGTCGGTTTTGTGCCCTGCTACGTTGACGGCACGCCGTGCGGTACTCGCGTCGCGCTGAGCGATCTGCCTGAGCTTGGACCGGAGCAAGTGAATCGTACGGCCGAAGCGGACCGCGTTCCGGCCTCCTTCCCGGACCGCATCGTTATCTCGGCGATCGACCTCGATCTCCCCGTGCTCAACCCGCAAACGCGCGACATCGCGGCGCTCGACGAGCACCTCAAGAGCGGACCTGTCCGTCACATGGATTCGGCAAAGCTCGGACAGAAAGGGAACGTGCTTATTTTCGCGCACACGTCGCACCTTCCGGTCGTGCGCAACCAGATGTACAAGGCGTTCAACCGCATTCCGGAACTGAAGGCTGGCGACACCATCACGCTTTCCGGTGAGGGTACCTCGTACGTGTATCACGTACTCTCGGTACGCAAGGCGAACGCGAACGACGAGATCATCGACCTTTCGCCGACGCAGGGAAAAAAGCTGACGCTCGTCACGTGCGACACGCTCACCTCCAAGGAATCACGCTTCATCCTTGAAGCGGAATTCGTTGCCACCCTCTAAGTATGAAAAGAATCCTTCTCATCAGCATTATTGCCATTTTCATGGCAGCGCCTGCCGCGACGTTCGCGACCTCGTACCCGTACCAGAATTCGATCTACGCGGTCCCGGTGGGCCGTCCGATTTCTCTCGGATACCCGGTTCCCATAGGCTACCCCACCTCGATCGGCTACCCGACAACGATAGGGTATCCCGTTTCTATCGGACACCCCGTCTCGATCGGATACCCGGTGTCCATCGGTTATCCCGTCGCGCTCGGCTATCCGGTAACAATCGGCTACCCAGTCGACATTGGGTACAGCGTTGATATCGGATACGGCGTCGATATCGGGTACGGTGTTGCGCTGGGCCGCCCCGTCGACATTGGGTACCCAATCGCCCTCGGATACCCGGTGAACATTGGATACGCGGTTCCCGTTGGCTACGCGGTCTCGGTCGGCTACTGAGTGCGCGCGTCCGAATGCAGTTCGCGCGCGAACGCGGACTGCAGCCGGACTCTCGCAATCCTGCAGAGTCTTTCCCATCAAGGAGAAAATCGATGAGGAAACTGTTCTTGATCGCTCTCGCGGCGATCGCGATCCTGGCCCCGCTGAAAGCGTCGGCGGAACACGACGATGGGAGCCTCGATCTCGGGGCGCTCACCGTGACTGTCCGTCCCGTCGGCGTTCCGAGCTGCATGGGCGGCAATCTGAACCGCCAGCAGATCCGTTTGCCGAACGGCGGGTGCGTCGACGGACCGCCGATCCGTCAGGCGCAATACGGGGGACACCACCCAGGGTACGGGTACGGTCATCATCCCCGGCATCATGGAGGGTACGGTCACCATCCGCAGCGCCGGCAGGGATACCATCCGCACCAGCGTTATGGCTACGGCCACCACCCGCACCACGGCCACGCGCAGTCGTACGGTCATCGTCGGGGAAGTCAGGAGACCTACCACCGGCAGACCGTCACGCGCGGCTTCGTCATGAAGAACAACTGGCATCGGCGATGCATCAACGGCCACTGCGTCTGCCTCTCCGGCATTTGCCGGTAGCGGCAGTTCAAAAGGCGGTGTGCGAGCTCTTCGGAGCCGCACGCCGCCTTTTCTTTTTAAAAACAAAGGCGCCGCCTGGGGGCGACGCCTTGCTTCACTCGTGTAGCCTAACGCTCGCCGGGCTGAAGCTGCGTCGGATTCTTCGACCATGCGTTGTTGAGCGCAGCCCGCGTTCCCGCACAGAGGTCGATCCAGCTGACGAGAGCGGGAAGTACTGTCCACCACTGCGGGTGACCCCTCCCACCCTGATAGGCAGCGAAGGCGATGAGGATGCCAGCCCACGAAGCCGACACATAGAAGTCCGCCTTCAGGACGCGCAACGGCGTATTCGGGTCGTTCGCCGTTGTGATCTGCACCGCAAGGATCCAGATCAGTCCCAGGATAACGACAATGACGCCGCCGGGGCTCGCGAGCGCCGAAGGCAACATCGGGCCGTGCATCGAGTCGAAGCACCACGCGATGAAAAGAAGGACTGGCGGGAATGTCCACGTGAGGACAAACCACACCCACCCCCATCCCTCGCGGATAGTGCGTATCGTTCCCGCGAGCCGCGGGTAGAAGAAGACGAGGAGGATCATCAGTGCGAGAATGAGCAGTCCGCCGATAACGATCTGCCAGCCGCCGATGGAATCGATGAAGCCCTGGAACGCCTGGGTCGCGTTTTGGAGGGTGTCCTGCATTGGTATCTCCGCAGTTGGGCGATTTATCGCCGAGTGAAGCTCTATTGGCCGCGTGAATACTGCGTCGAATAGGGGAGTGTGTCAAACAGAGTTAATTGACATTTCAGTAAAATGTGATACCATTTTATACGGAGCATAGAGCTCTGGCCATACCGGCCTCACTCTCGCCAGGAGCAGAAAGATGGCACATCGTGTAGACTTCCACTTCTTCCTCGGTCGCAGCAATTCTACCGTTGCGGGCATTCGTGCCAGCGAGGTTCCGGACCCGTACGCTAAGCGACACGGGTACGTCCCCTCGCTCGTCGTCGGACCGCAGCTAAAGATGAGAAGCGAGCGCCCAGTCAAATGGGCGACCGTGATCCCTCCCGGAATGGAGGACTCGCCCGAATTCTTCCGGCCGCGTGGCTCCGCTGACGACAAGCTCGTCCGGGGGTCCATCGTCCAGATCGAAGAGGGCGGCGAAAAGCATAACTACCTTGTCTCACATCGTGACGAGAAGGCGTACTACGTGCTGGTGCGGACCGGCCTTATGGTCCAGAACGGAAGCACCGTGCAAGACAGGCTCAACATCCAGAAGGATGCCGAACTTGTGTCGCATGGGTCGTACTCGTTCGACCACGCGTCGATCCGCATCGCCGCCGCAGAGAACCAGTCGACCATTGGTGAGATCGTGGGGAATCCCAATCTCGCCGTTGGAAGAGCTGCTGCGGAGCGCATGGACGTCAAGGTTATCGGAAAGTCCATCCCGCTCGTCGGTGGTCGAAAGGTTCCGGAGACAGCGTACGTCCTCTGGAGGATGCCTTTCGGGGCAGTCCTCCTCGTTCGCGATGTGAACGGGAAGCTCACCCGTCTCGTAGCGCAGAAAGACCAGCTGCGCGTCGTCGATGCCTCGGGGTATGCGAAGTTCTTTCCCATGCTCGAGGAAGCGAGCTTAAAGGCTCGCCTTGAAGAGCAGGCGCGCCGACGCGCCGCAGCTGATGCGGCAAAACAAGCGAGCTAAAAGTCCGCGTGTGCGGCACCCGGGGTGGACTCCGCCCCGGGTTATTTTTTTGTGGAAAATGGCTCTACGTAGGCGTGTTACACTTTTTGCATGGAAGGAGGACTGGAAAAGGGCCCTCAAAATTCGCGTGAGAGTACGTTTGCTGATTTTTATGAGGCGCCTCAAAGCGATGCGGCAACCGAGCTGCCGAAAGCGCCAGAGACGCAACCAAAAGTACCGGCGTTAAAACTTCGCTTCGCGTCCGGGGATGAGGGAATAGTTTTTTTCGACGAGAAAGGAGCGCGGTACACACCAGCGAGTGCGGAAGAGCGCGACATGTTGCAAGAGGCCGCTGCTGCAAAGGTGACCGGTGCTGCGCCGACACCTGGAGCGCCGGAGCTGGAGCCGGTCAATCTGAACGATGACGGGACCTTGCCGATTAGAGACGGTGAGCCACCTACGCCAGCCGAACCAACGCCCGCTCCTCCTTCCCCGGAGCCGCAGCCCGCACCGCCGCCAACTCCCGAACCGCAGCCGATAAACTCGTGGGGATGGACGGGAAGAGGAGAGCCGCCACCGCTACCACCTCCACCTGAACCAGCGCAGGCTGAAGGCGGTGCACGCGCGACGGAAGTAGCGCGGCCACTAGAGGGTACAGAGCAACGAAGAGGGGCCAGTCCGAACTGGGAAGTACCACTGCCGCTCCTCCCGGGCGTGACCGAGCTGCGCCAACGTGAGATACAAGCGGACCCAGCGCTCGAGAAAAATTTCCTTCGCTGTGTCGAACGTCTCGACCCCGAGCGCGGTGCCGCCGTCTACGCGCGCGCCGTCACGGGCGAAGTACTGAGCAGCGCCGACCTCGCGTTTTTGGCCTACGCGCGTCGTGATTTTTCGAATCGCCTCGATCTCGGTGAAGAACTTAAATCGAAGATCACCCTTTCAGATATAGCGACAGCAAAGCGCCGCAACGCCGCGTTGCGCAACGAAGTCGATCTTGGCACGGATGAGCAGGCACTGCAGCTTATGCAGGAGCAGGCGGTCGTGCTCGCGATGAAAATGACGTCCGACGAACTCGCGCAGGTGACGCGTGCGTATGACACACTCGAAAGGGCACGCAATACGAGCAAGTACGTCCGATGGGAAAAAGGAGTGCGCGACGTACTCGAGCGCAGCAACGTCTCGTGGGAGGAGTACAAAGATGTCTTCCGCTTTGGCACGAAAGGCGACAGAGTGGAGACGCGGCGGGAGATACAGCGACGCATCGATGAGGGCCAGACAACGCTCAGCTCCGTATTCAGCTGGTTCAATCCCTTTTCCGGCGGTTCTAATTTCCGCAAAGCCGACAGGATCGCTCGCAAGGCACTCTCGCTCGAACAAAAACTCCAGAAGCCCGGTACGATACAGGAAGCTGACAGGCAGCTCGACGTCATCACCACCTTTATGAAAATGACGCTCTCTCACGACCCGGAGGTACGCCGCGCGTGGCAGCAGACCGCAATGCGCGATGAGAATGTCGCGGCTGTGGAAACAGCGCCGCCTACCTTCAAGGAGCTGCGCGGGATCAATACGCGACTCAGAGGTAATGCGGAACTGACTCCTGCGAGAATAAAAGAGGCGTACGAGCGGGACATCACTGCGCGCAACGAGCGCATTGGTGGCCGTGCATTTGCGGAGTGGACGCCACAGGAGAAACAATCGCGCCTGCGCAGCTGGGACATCCCAGAAACGATGACGCAAGGCGCGATGCGGCAGTCGTCAGAGCCTCGCGAGGCGCGTGGGGGACTCTTTTCGCGAATTCTCGGGCTCTTATTCGACCTCGTCGTTGGACGACAAAAGGATCAGGTACGATACGCGTAAGGTATGCAGTACATGAACACAGAAGAATTGGCAGCATTCCACGATAATCTCGCTGATGTGCTGGCGCGCGACGGAGAAGAAGCTGCGAGCGATTATTTAAGCCACCACATGGGGCGACTGCCAGACGAAGTGCGAAAAGAAATACTTGCGCGAATCTTTTTCGACGAGATGGTGAAAGAGGCGGGGGAGATAGAAGCGATCGCTGCGGCGCAGCGCGACAGTATCGCTGCAGCCGAAGCGCTGCAGATACTCAAAAAAGAGCTCAACAAAGCCACAAAAACGTCTTCAGAGAGTTGACAAACGGTGTTTTTTAATATATAATAGCCGATGGGTCCCGCGTTTGCAGCGCGGGATTAATATCGTTCAACACATCGTAAAGGAGGCACGCATGAGGTGGAAACACCGGTGGCGCGAAATTTTGCTTGGCCTACGGCACCACCTCTTCAAGGGGTCTGCCTTCGTCAACACTGCTGTGATCTTCGGCTTGGTCGCTGTATTCAAGCCGAAGTGGCTTACCTACGGTTTTGATGTCGCCCTCGACGGCATCAAGTGGGTCGGGTCAGTGATCAACCTTGTTGCTCCCGAATGGGGCGACTCATTCGAGGCGGGTCTACGCTTCATCAACTTCGAGCGAATCATCCTCTTTGGAATGGCGGTGGCCGTCGTCAAGCAGATAATGCTTGCCGCCGGCTGGATCTTTCGCCGCTGCTGTAGAGGACTTCGCGCGGGCGGCAGAAGGCTATCCCGCAGATACCGTAATCGAACCGGCAACCGAAAGTGAGGAAACCATGCCTATGCCAACAGTATCCCGGCCGCGCATCGGCTGGGGGAAATTCATCCTGCTTGCGCTCGTCTACCTCGGGTTCACCGTCTTGGTCATCGCGATCCTCTTTCGCGACTACCAGGTGTCCTCGTTGTTCAACATCAGGATCTTCGGGACGATGGTCCCGGAGCTCGTCTACATCGCTGGGCTCGCGTTCATCGGATTCTTCATCCAACACAAGCTCTCGGCGGCGTACGGCGCGGGACGGTTTGCGGACATCGTTGTCTCGCTGCCGATGCTTATTGCCGTCGCCCTCGCGTTCCTGATGTGGGCACGGTTTCCGATCGTCAGCTCGTTGCTCGTGTGGATCTCGGCACTCGTCGGGTATCCGTTCGTCGCAACGCCAAGCGAGACCAAGATCGGGGCCGCGTTGATCTTTGCGTTCTTCGCACTGATCGACTTCGCTCGTGACTGGCTCGGTATCGGTCGTCGCTCTAGCTTCCGATTCGGCGGACGAACGCCGATTGATATCCCGGACGGTGGTGGGGACATCGGGGATCCACCAGGAGCACCTACGGGCTCACCCCCGTACCGCGTTCCTGGGGATGCCATCCTCGACTTGCGATGGTGGATACGAAATCCTGTAACGGGCGAAATTATCCCGCTACGGAACGTTCCTCCCTCGCTTGCCACGCGCGTTATCGACCATATAGTGCGCGTTCCACCCGCGGATCCGCCACGACCGGCAGATCCTCCTCCGACTCCTCCCACTCCTCCAACTGCGTGAGGTGAACTATGACTACCGCTAGCGCATACACACCGCGGTGGGATGCACACGGCAGGCTCCGCGTTCCCGTGGACGCCATCGCCGAACCTGTATTCCCAGATGATGGAGCGGGTTGGGACTATCTGCGCGAGCGTCGGCGGCTCTATCAACTTCGCCGCCGCGAACGCGATCGTATCCCTCGGAGTTCGGTACCGCTCGCGTGGGTCCTCATTCTCGTTCTGCTGCTTCTCGCAGCTTTCGCGATGTGGAACTGGTGGCCGGACATCGTTGCGTGGTTCCAAAGCTTGCCGGTCCCGACCGAAAAGGTCGACCCCGAAGGCGTGCCATTGTGTGACTCGCGTCCGGAGTTCGCCGGCGAGGATGGGGCAGGGAATAGGCAATATCGCCTAGGACCGTGCCGCTGAACCAGCTCTTTCTGCAAAAAATTGGGGCCCGCGGAGCGATCTGCGGGCCCTATTCTTACGCTTGACATACCCGGATATAGTGATATAATATCTATTCTTCACGGTTATACCGAGAAGTGTTCATTCACTCGATCGTAGACCAAGGGCGAGGGCTCTGTGCGCATTTTTTTGTGCGCAGAGAGCCCTCGCACTGCTAGCAAATCCACCCGCGAGAGGCTTCAACGGGAGACTCCCATGAAGTTGTATCTGAAGACACTTTTCACTGCTTCCGCTCTCTCAATGATCGCGAGCTCGGCCTTCGCGCAGTCACCGGACTGCACCAAGGGCTACAAGCTCATCATCAACGACAAGATGGAAGTCACTGACGTGAAGGTGCCCGAAGGCTGCCCCGGCATCTCGCGCAACATGCTCTCGCCGGGCGCCGGCCGCGCTTGTCCGCACGGCAATGTGCGGGTCGAGCCTCGGCCCGTTTCGCACGGCGGCGCCAAGATGGCGATGGACAAAGAGCAGCGCCACCGCGGTGACAAACGCTGGCATGTGGTCTGCGACTGGAGCGTTGCCTCCAGCGCTGGCAAGTAGCCAGTGTGGTTGGGAACGGGTGCCAATGGCCCCCGTTCCCACCCCTTTCTTAACCCTTGACAGGATTAAAAGTTAAAGTATAGTGCTGCCACATTTACAAGTAGCCGAAATTTATGAATTATTCACGTTCAACCATCGATATGACCATAAAAACGGTTCGTAACATTCTCATCGTCGCGCTTTTTGTATGCGCGATCACTCCTTTTTCCGCTTCGGCACAGGAACTCGGCTACTTCGACACCTATGGCGACAACCTCGGCTACTGGGACTCCTACGGTGATAACCTCGGCTACTGGGACTCCTACGGTGATAACCTCGGATACTGGGACAGCTATGGCGACAACCTTGGTTATTGGGACTCCTATGGTGATAACCTCGGATACTGGGACAGCTATGGCGACAACCTTGGGTATTGGGACTCCTACGGTGACAACCTCGGCTACTGGGATTCGTACGGCGATAACCTTGGCTACTTCGACACCTACGGCGACAACCTTGGCTACTTCGATACCTATCCTGACGTTATAGACGAGTACGGCTCCGACACCATCTACGGCTACGAGACCGTCACGGACGAGTACGGCACCAGGTACTCCTACAGCGACAGCTTTGCGAAGAGTTATTCGATGCCGACGCCGAAGTACTTCTCTGCTCCGGGCTACTCGTACACGCCTCCGAAGCCGAGCTACCCCTCGTACCCGAGCTATCCTTCGCACCCGATCATCACGCCGACGTCGAACACCTACAACTCGTGCGTGAACAACAGTTGCAACGTGAACAACACGAACACCAACATCAACAACATCAACACCAACACGGATAACTCGATCAACAACAGCTTCAACACGAACGTTGCGAAGATAACACCTGTCGAGACGAAGCCCGTGCACTACCCGGTGCAGTACGTGTACCCGCAAACGCAGGTCTCGTACATTCCGCCAGCTCCGACGCCGCACGTCTCGCTCTCGCAGATCCCGTACACTGGCTTTGACCTCGGCCCTGTAGGCAACGCCGTCTACTTCGGCGGCTTGCTCGCCTTCGCCGCTTCGCTCGCCTACCTTGCTCTCTACTACAAAGGCGGCGCATCGCTCGTCTTTGCTGGCATCGGCGCCCGCAAGACGTACGCGCAGCCTCAGAGTGAGGTCGCTACACCGGCAATGTTCGGTGCAAAGAAAGAGGCTCCTGCTCGCAGTGCGTCTCTTGCGAACCTCCCTGTCTCTGAATCAGTCGTCGCCGCTCCGGCGGAAATGCCGAAGGACCGCATGGTCTTCAAGCACTCAGCAGCAGGCGAGGCTCCTCGCATAGTGATCACGCGCAACTAAAAGGACGGGTGCGAAACCAAAGTAGATCAAAACCCTGCGAAAGCAGGGTTTTGGTTTTATCAGGTACGCTGTCGCGCCTCTTTCTGAAGACGGTCGATGATCTCAGGGATGGTAAAGGCTCCAAGCTTGCCTTTCTCGCGGCTCTCGAGCGTTCCCGTCTTCGCGCTCGCTTCTTCGTCACCGACAACAAGCGAGTAGGGGACCTTTTCCAATTTTGCTTCGCGGATGCGCTTACCCAAGGATTCATTTGCTTCTGAGATCTCGGCACGTAGTCCTGCGTCTTTCATCGCCGTCGCGATCTCTTCAGCGTAGGCGGCGTGCTTTTCGGAGACGGGGAGTACCTTTACCTGCACGGGCGAAAGCCAGAGCGGAAAGGCTCCCGCGTAGTGCTCGATGAGGAATGCGACGATGCGCTCGATCGCGCCTATCGAAGATCGGTGCACGACGAACGCGCGCTTTTGCGTGCCGTCTGCCGCAGTGTAGGTGAGGTCGAACCTATCCGGCATGCAAAAGTCGTACTGCACGGTGAAGGCCGTATCTTCCTTGCCGTTCACGTTTTTCATCTGCACATCTATTTTCGGTCCATAAAAGGCCGCCTCGTCTTTCGCGGCAATGTAGTCTTCTTTGCGCTCATCGAGCAGTTCTTTCAAGAGGCGTTCGCCCTTTTCCCACGCGGCGTCATTCTTGTAGTACTTCTCGGTATTGCTGCGATCACCGAGAGAGAGGCGATAGCGAAACTCGGTGCCCTTCTTGAGACCGAACATTCCGGCAACGAATTCGATGAGGTCGAGTGCCTTGCCGATCTCCTCCACGGCCTGCTCTTCTGTCGCACAAATGATGTGCGCGTCCGCAAGACAAAACGAGCGCACGCGCTGCAAGCCCATCAGCTCTCCCGACTGCTCGTAGCGGTAGAGTTTTGCGAGCTCGGCGATGCGCATCGGCAATTCGCGGTAGCTGTGCGGCCGCGAGAGGAAGAGCTCGAAGTGGTGAGGGCACGTCATCGGGCGCAGCATGAATTCCTCATCGTCGATGACGATGGGCGCATACATCGAATCCTGGTAGTGCGGGTAGTGACCACTTTTCCTGTAGAGGTCTAGCTTTGCGATGTCGGGCGTGTAGACGTGCAAGTAGCCGCGTCGTATCTCCTCGTCTACGATAAAGCGCTCGAGCTCGCGACGTATCACTGAGCCTCTAGGAGTCCAGAGCGGGAGGCCTTTACCGACGGCGTCGGAGAAGGTAAAGAGATCCAGCTCGCGACCCAGTTTTTTATGATCACGGTCTTTCAGGTTATCCGCATCTTCGGCCATGGAAAGGATAATAGCAGTACGCACAAAAAAGTGAACGGCAGCCGCGTGACGCGGCTGCCGCGGATGAAAGATCTAGTGACGGCCATTTCGGTGGCTTCGCGACTCGAGCGCCGCGAGGGCGATCCACAATTCCACTCCGAACCTGAATGCCCGTTGAAGGACGTCGGCAGGAACAGCATCTTCACTGCTGCACGAATCGAGAAGCTCTGCATGCTCCTTGAGCAGGGCGTGCAGGTGAGGATCGTCCCACCGCTGATGGCTCGGGTAGAAAAGCCGCATGACGGAGTCGACGGCGGCCATCGTTTCCTGATCGGTGTTGTTGGCCTCTGACGGCGCGCGCTCGACGAGCGCTCGAAGTGCCGACGCGGCCGCCTTGATGGAGGCGCCGCTCCACTCCATCCCGTGGCTCCTGAATCCTAAGTGCAGTGTGGCGACGCGGAAGATGTCAGCACGGAGAATGTCTCGCAAGGCCATAAGCCCCTCCTGTGTACAGTCGAAGATTTTTTTAACTCAAAAGTGGGGAGGTGTCAAGAACTACAGCGCCTTTGCTTTTTCGGCGACGAAGCTTGGGATGCCGTTGCGCTCGGATATACGCCCCTTCAGCATCACGCAATTTCCAGGCCCGAGCAGCGTTTCGAATTCTTTTAAGACGCGCGGGAACGCAACGACTTCGATATTGTCGGAAAAATCTGCAAGCTTCAAAAAACTCATCCGCTCGCCGTTCTTCGTCAGTATGGTTTGGTTAGTCTCGATGAATCCCGCGATGACTGTTTCCACGCCCTTTAGGTGTTCCTTGGCGTGTTTGATGGAGTTCTTCGACTTCGAGAGGCGGTCCTTATGCTTGTCGAGCGGATGACCGGAGACGTACAGGCCGAGAAGCTCCTTTTCCCACGCGAGGCATTCCTCGAGCGTGGCTTCAGGGAGGTCTGCGAGTTTCAGTGTCGGTGCCGCTTTCGACAGTGAAGCAGCCGCAAACAAGGAGCCCTGATCAGGCGATGCGCTTCGGTGTTGACGGTGGAAGTCGAGGAGCGTGTCGATGTTGCCGAGCAGGACGCCGCGGCGTCCGAATTCGTCGGTGGCGCCGCACTTTATGAGCGATTCGAGCGATTTTTTGTTGAGGTTCTTATCCGCCACCCGCGAGAGAAAATCAGCAATG
>Ga0196963_10000662_pt1 | contig 28508 bp, 23 predicted proteins | sample S1_5metaG_FD_148600 | JGI IMG/M metagenome (GOLD analysis project Ga0196963, IMG submission 148600) | Soil microbial communities from Anza Borrego desert, Southern California, United States - S1_5 | ecosystem: Environmental > Terrestrial > Soil > Desert | place: USA: California | collected...
CTCGGCGGCGAGCGGACCCGGCATGGTCGCCGGGGCCGCTCGCCGCCGAGGCCCTGGATCGCCAACGATCAACACGGGCGACGACAGCGGCCGCCCCGCTCTGGCAATGGCTGTCGATCGCCGAGGATCGCGGCGATGCTGCGGCTCGAGTCGGTGCGCAAATCCTTCTACGATCCCGGCCGCGGCGAGGTCCGCGCGGTCGACGACGTCACCGCCGAGTTCACCGCCGGCGTCGTCGCCCTGGTCGGCGCCAACGGCGCGGGCAAGAGCACGCTGCTACGGCTGATCGCGACCCTGCTGCGCCCCGACTCCGGCCAGGTCGTCGTCAACGGCTACGACACCCGGACGGACGCCGGGCACGTGCGCGCGCAGCTCGGCTACCTGTCGACGACCACGCGCATGTATCCGCGCTTCAGCGGCGACGAGCTGATGCGCCACGTCGGCGGCTTCTTCCCGATCGCGGCCGACGAGCTCGAGCGGCGCATCGACCGGATGTGCGACGCCTTCGGCCTGCACGAGTTCCGCCATCAGCGCATCGCGGGGCTGTCGACCGGCCAGCTCCAGCGCCTGAACCTGGCGCGCACGCTGCTGCCCGACCCGAACCTGCTGATCCTCGACGAGCCGACCACGGGCCTCGATCTGCCGTCGGCGCACCTGGTGGTCGAGGCGGTGCGCGCGGCGCGCCGCCCCGAGCGGCTGATCATCCTCGCAACCCACATCATGCAGGAGGTCGAGCTGGTCGCCGACCGACTCCTGGTGCTGCGCCGCGGCAAGCTGGTGTTCGACGGCCCGCCGGCGGCGCTCGGCGTCGGTCCGGCGCTGGAGGCGGCGGTCTACGGATTGCTGACCGACGGCGAAGCGCACCCGCGCCTCGGAACGATCGTCGCATGAACCCCCGCACCGGTCGTCGCGCGGGGCCGACGTGAGAAGCCACATCTGGCATCTCTTCAAGAAGGACGGCCTCGAGCTGCTGCGCGACCGGCGGACGATGTTCGTCAACATCGTCCTGCCGGTGCTGCTCTTCCCGTTGATCATGCTGTTCATGATCCAGATCACGCAGCTGACCCGCGCCCAGCAGGTCGATGCGCCGCCGGTCGCCGTGGTCGGCGCCGATGATCTGCGCGCGCTGCTGCCGACCGCCGACCAGGACGACGGCGCGCCCGAGGACGCCGAGCCGCAGCCCTTCGCGCCCGCCGAGCCGATCGTCGCCATCGCCGAGGTCGACACCGAGGCGGCGGCGGCTCTGGCCGAGCGGGCGCGCGCGCTGGCGGCGCTCGAGGACGCGACCGCCGCCGATGACGTGGCCGCCGGGCGACGCCTGGGCGAGGCGCGCGCCGAGCTGCTGCGCGACCTGCGCGCGCTGAAGCTCGCCGCGCTGATCGTGGTCGACGACGCGCGGCCGCGGCGCGTCGCCATCCTCGGCGACGACGCGCATCCCGAATGGTCGACCGCCGAGGGCGCGATCCGTCGCGGCGTCGAGCGTTGGCGCAAGCGGCTGATCGACGAGCGCCTGAAGCTCGCCGGGCTCGACGCCGACACCGTCGTGCCGCTCGAGCTCGAACGCATCGCGCTCGCGCCGCGCGCGGAGAGCGTGCGCGCGAGCCTCGCCGGCGTCATCCCGCTGCTGCTGGTGATCATGGCGGCGAGCGGCGCGTTCTTCTCCGCGCTGGATCTGATCGTCGGCGAACGCGAACGCGGCACGTTGGAGAGCCTGCTGTCGTGGCCGGTGAAGCGGCGGGACATCTTCCTCGGCAAGCTCGCGGTGTCGTGCACCGCGGCGGCGATCTCGGTGGTGCTCAACCTGCTGTCGCTGGGCCTGACCACGGCGCTGTTCGGCAGCCAGCTGACGCCGCCGGGGGTGGAGCCGTCCGGGCTGCTCGCCGTGGGTTTCGGCACCCTGCTGCTGTGCTTCCTCGCGCTGCTGCCGCTGGTGGTGACGTTGGCGACGGTGTCGCTGGCCCTGGCCGGCTACGCCGCGAGCAGCAAGGAGGCGCAGAACTACCTCACGCCGCTGATGCTGGTGGTGATGGTCGCCGCCGGCGTCGCCGCGTTCCCGGGCACGCGCCCGAGCCTGCCCTTGGACCTGGTGCCGATCACCGGGCCGATGCTGGCGCTGAAGGAGGCGCTGCGCGCCGCCGACGTGCCCTGGCTGCACCTCGCGTTGTCGACCGCGACCAGCCTGGCGCTGGCGGTGGTCATCGTCGGCTGGGCGGTGCGCCTGCTCGAATCGGAGAAGTTCTGCTACCCGGGGCTGGTCCGCGCCGGCTGGGGCCGCTTCCGCCGCTGGGGGCCGCCGGCCGAGGCTCCCGGGCCGATCGAGGCGATCGGGCTGTACGCGGTGGTGGTCGGCGCGTTCACCATCGGCGGCGCGGCGCTGCAGCGCGCCGGGATGCCGGCGTTCACCATCGTCGCCGTCCCCCTGATCGCCTGCCTCGCCGTGCCCGTCCTGCTCCACGCGTGGCTCGGCGCCTATCCGGCGCGCACCGCGCTGCACTGCCTGAAGCCGCGGCGCGAGCACCTGCAGCGGGCGCTGGTCTGCGTGCCGCTGGGCGTCGCGACCTCGATCGGCCTGGGCACCGTGCAGGCGCCGTTCATCCCCGAGTTCTTCATGGAGCAGGGCAAGGAGATGGAGCGCGTCTTCGCCGACCTCGACAGCCTGTGGGTGCAGCTGATCGCCATCGCGCTGGTGCCCGGCATCTGCGAGGAGCTGCTCTGCCGCGGCCCGATCCTGTCGTCGCTGCGCCGGTCGATCGGCGGCTGGGGGGCCGCGGTGCTGGCGGCGTTCCTGTTCGCGGTGCTGCACATGTCGCCGTACCGGTTCCTGCCGCAGTTCGCCCTCGGCATCATCCTCGGGCTGATCACCCTGCGCTCCGGCTCGATCGTGCCGGCGATGCTCATGCACGCCGGCCACAACGCCCTGGTCGTCGGGCTCGGCCGCGTGCCGATGGCCGAGCCGCCCTGGCTGGCGGGCCTGGCCATGGGCGTGTTCGGCTGGCTGGCGATGCTGGCGGTGGTCGCGCTGCCCGAACCGCGCCGGCCCCGCCCGGCGGCGATTGCGCCTCCCGGAGCCGGAGTTACACCGGGAACCCCATGAGCAGCCAGGTCCAGATCAGCGGCGACCGCTTCGCCATCAACGGCAAATCGCACCCCATCGCCAGCCTGCGCCAGGTCGAGGTCGGCCGCGCCGAGAACCTCGCGCGCAGCGCTTTCATCTTCATCACCTGCTGCCTGTGCCCGATCGCGGCGATGGTCACCGGCCGGCTGATCATGGACATCCCGACCTGCCTGGCGGTCACCATCACGCTCGGCGTCATGCCCTTCGTCGGCATCATCGTCAGCGTGCTGTGGAAGAAGCCGTGGGGCGTGATCGGCGAGTTCCCGATCCGCTACCACACGCTGCACCGCACCCGCGACCGCGCCGAGGCCGATGCGATCGCGCAGCAGCTGCGCGCCGTCATCCGGCACTGAGCGGAGCTCGAAGCTCGAAGCTCGAAGCTCGACGCTGCAGGCTCGAGACTCCTACCCTCCCGCCGCCTGCTTCGCGACCGCGCTCCACGGACACGTGAACCGGTAGGTCCCCGATCCGATCGCGACCAGCGTCGCGCCGCGTTCGGCGCGTGCGTCGCCCAGCGGCTTGTCGGCCTCGCGCGCCTGCGTCGGGTCTGCGCACGGCAGCCGGACCTCGGCGCTGGCGTTGGCCGGGATGACGACGTCGAGCGTGAAGCGGCCGTCGGCGACGATCCACGACGAGACGATCAGGCCGCGCGGGCTCGCCAGCTCGGCGCGCGCGCGCGTGATCGCGCCGGTCGGATCCGGATGCGGCTGGATGCGGATGCGCGCGTAGCCGGGCGCCGCCGGCGCGATGCCCGCCATGTGGCCGTACATCCACTCGCCGACCGAGCCGAGCGAGTAGTGGTTGAACGAGTTCATGCCGGGGTCGAAGAAGCCGCCGTCGCTCGTCCAGCCGTTCCAGCGCTCCCAGATCGTCGTCGCGCCGTGCGTGATCGAGTAGCCCCACGACGGGAACGCGTCCTGCACCAGCAGCCGATACGCCGCATCGACGTGGCCGGTGTCGGTGAGCGCCGGCAGCAGCTCGCGCACGCCGATGAATCCGGTCGACAGGCGCCAGCCGCGGCGCTCGACGTCGGCGCGCAGGCGCTGCGCCGCCGCCGGGACCAGCGCCTCCGGCAGCAGGCCGAAGCGGATGGCGAACGCATAGGCCGCCTGCGTGTCGCCATGGATCGCACCATCGGCCTTCACGAACGCGCGGTTGAACGCGGTCGTGATCTGCGCGTGCAGGCGGCGGTACGACTCGGCCTCGTCGGTCTTGCCCAGGGCCTGCGCCAGCTCGGCCATCAGGCCGGTGGACCACGCGAAGTACGCGGTCGATGAGACCTCCTTGGGCGTCTCCGCGTCGATCGACAGCCAATCGCCGTAGCCGGTCGCCGGCCGCACCAGGTCGGTCGACTCGCGGCGGCAGTGCTCGATCCACGCGACCATGCCCGGCCACGCGCGCCCGGCGATGCGCAGGTCGCCGTAGCATTGCCACATGACGTGCGGGACGATGACGATCGCGTCCGCCCAGGCGTGGTTGCCGTCGCCGACGCCCGCCACCCACGGTGCGACGTCGTGCACGGCGCCGTCGGCGCGCTGGCCGTCGACGACATCGACCAGCCACTTGGCGAAGAAGGACGCCACGTCCATGTGGTAGGCGGCGGTGCGGGCGAAGATCTGCGCGTCGCCGGTCCAGCCCATGCGCTCGTTGCGCTGCGGGCAGTCGGTGGGCAGCGACAGGAAGTTGCCGCGCTGGCCCCACAGGATGTTCGACGCCAGCTGGTCGACCAGCGCATGACCGGTGGCCAGGGCGCCGGTCGGCGGCGTGTCCGTATGCACGACGATGCCGGTGACCGCGTCGTCGAACGGCTCGCCCGGCAGTCCGGTGAGCTCGACATAACGGAAGCCGTGGAAGGTGAAGGCCGGTTCCCAGGTCTCGACGCCGCCGCCGGCGCAGACGTAGGTGTCGGTGGCGCGCGCGGTACGCAGGTTGGCGACGTACATCGTGCCGTCGGGATTCAGCATCTCGGCGAAGCGCAGCTGCACGCGCGTGCCCGCCGGCGCGGCGACGCGCAGGCGCGCCCAGCCGACCAGGTTCTGTCCGAGGTCGTGGATCCAGGTCCCCGGCGTCGGCTGCGTGCGCGCGCGCGCCGGCAGCTCGATCATGGCGCGCACCGGCGGATCGCGCTGCGGCTCGACGGTGGTCGCGACGTCGTGCACGGTCGGCGCCGTCCAGCCCGTCGCGGCGAAGCCGGGCGCGCTCCAACCCGGCAGCGCGACGCGCGCGTCGTAGGTCTCGCCCATCAGCATGTCCGACTCGAGGATCGCGCCGGCCGCGCCGCGCCAGGAGCCGTCGCTGGCGACGACGGTGCGCGTGCCGTCGTCGTGCTCGATCTCGAGCTGCATGCGCAGCTTCGGCAGGTCGCCGTAGACGTTGCGCCCGACGTGCGCGAGATGCCCGGCGAACCAGCCCTCGCCGAGCGTCGCGCCGACGGCGTTGTCGCCGGCGCGCACCAGCGCGGTGACATCCCAGGTCTGATGCTGGACGCGCGTGTGGTAGTCGGTCCAGCCGGGCGCGAAGTGCTCGTCGCCGACGCGCTGGCCGTTGAGGTGCGGCACGTAGCAGCCGAGCGCCGTCGCATGGAGCCGGGCGCGCGCGACCGGCTTCGCGCAGCGGAAGGCGCCGCGCAGGTGGACGCCCGGATTGACCTTCTTCTGCTTCAGGTCGCCCCAGCGGCCGGCGCCGAAGGGCGCGACGACGCGCGCCGGCTTCCAGGCGCGGTCGTCGTGCGCGGGCGACGCCCAGCCATCGGCCTTGTCCGCGGTCGTGCGCCACGATGCGTCGCTGACCAGCGCCAGCGGCGCGTCGGCATCGACCACCAGATTGGCGGCGAGGCCGTTGGCGTCGCGCTCCGGCTTCCAGCCGATGAGCTCGGCGGCGATGACGTTCTCGCCCGGCTTGAGATGCGGCTTGAGGTCGAGCGTCACCGGCACCTGCCAGCTGTAGCCCTGGCCGACCGAGTTGAAGACCAGCGTGCCGTTGACGTACCACCGCACCTGGTCGTCGACCGAGAACAGCAGCTCCGCGCGGCGCGGCGTCCCGGCGATGACGAAGCGCCGGCGCGCCCAGCGGCTGCCGCCGGGTTCGGCGCCGGCGGCGTCGCCGTGCCAGATCCACTGCGCGCCGGCGAAGCTGGTCAGCGGCGGCCGCGTCGCGTCCAGCGCGATCCACCGCGCCTGCCAGTCGGATCCGCTGAGAAGCCCCAGCTCGAAGCTCGCCGGCGGCGTCCATGGCGTCGCGCGGCCGTCGCGATCCCAGGCGCGCGCCTTCCACCAGCAGCGCGCGCGCGAGGCGAGCGCCGTGCCGGCGTACGCGATCTGGTTCGACGCGTCGCCGTCGACGCGCCCGGAATCCCAGCGGTCGCCGCGATCCGCCGCCAGCGCCTCGGGCGACGCGGCGACCAGCACCTGCCACGCCGTCTGGCGTTCGCCGCGGCGCTCGGCGCGCCAGCGCCACGAGAAGCGCGGCGCGGTCTCGCCCAGTCCGATCGGATCGATCCGGGATTCGCAGCGCAGGTCGGTCAGCATGGGATCCTCGGCGGCGGAGATGGCAGTCGCGTGCGGCGCGGCATCCTCGTCGCGCCGGAGCGCTTGGCACCGAGCAAAGCGTCGCTCTGCACTAGGACGTGATTGCCTGCTGTGCTCGGGTGAGCGGACTGCGGCTTTCGTCCGCGAAGCCGCGGACCTCGTCCAGCCGCCGCGGAGCCTGGCGCATGGCGGTGCCTCGGCCTCGAGCCACAGCGGTGGCATGTCCGCTCGCCCCGTCGTCCTCGCCTGCGCCGCCCATCCCGACGACATCGAGTTCCTGATGGCCGGCACCGTCCTGCGCCTGCGCGACGTGGGCGCCGAGATCCACCTGTGGAACCTGGCCGACGGCGCCTGCGGCACGGCGACCCTCGACCGCGCGGCGATCACGGCGATCCGCTGGCGCGAAGCCCAGGACGCCGCGGCGCTGATCGGCGCGCGCCTGCATCCGCCGATCGGCACCGACCTCGGCCTGCTCCACGACGCGCCGCACCTGGCGCGCGCCGTCGCGATCGTGCGCGCGGTCAGGCCGACGATCGTGCTGGTGCAGTCGCCGCAGGATTACATGGAGGATCACCAGAACGCCTGCCGCCTGGTCGTCACCGCGGCGTTCGCGCGCGCCATGCGCAACGCGTCCGCCGATCCGCCGACCGCGCCGTACGACGCCGATGTCGCCGTCTACCACGCCTTGCCGCACGGCCTGCGCGACGGCCTGCGCCGGCGCGTCCGCGCCTGCCAGTACGTCGATGTCGCGCCGCAGCTGGCAACGAAGCGCGCCATGCTGGCGTGCCACCGCTCGCAGAAGGAGTGGCTCGATATCAGCCAGGGCATGGACGCCTACCTCGACGCGATGGATGCGTTCGCGCGCGAGATCGGCCGCGCCAGCGGTCGCTTCGCCGCCGCCGAAGGCTGGCGCCGCCACAACCACCTCGGCTTCGGTCCCGCGGATCTCGACCCGCTGCGCGCGCTGCTCGGCGACGCGTGCTGGACAGACCCCGCCGCCGAAGCCGACCTCGACCGCTGAAGGACACGCCATGCCACGACCGCTCTCGAAGATAGCGCCCGACTGGTGGGACTACACCACGCTCGATCCGCACCTGCTGCGCGACGCGGCCGCGCTGACGCCGGCGCAGCTGCTCGGCCTGTCGCGACCGGGCTTCTCGATCCGCGTCTACGACACGCTCGAGGAGTTCTACTGCGCCGAGGCGCTGGAATACATCGCGGCGTGGAAGCAGTCGACGGCCGCGAAGCCGGTCGGCATCTGCGGCCCGATCGGGCCCACCGAGCAGCTGCCGCTGGTCGCGCGCATGGTCGATGCGATGGAGTTCGACCTGCGCCACGCCCACTTCTGGGGCATGGACGAATGGGTCGGCGCCGACGGCCTGCCGGTCGCCGGCGATCACCCGCTGTCGTTCGCGCGCGCCGACCGCGCGCTGTGCTTCGACCGCATCGACCCGAAGCGGCGCATGCCCGACGCGCATCTGCGTTTCCCGACCGGCGACCTCGCCGCGTATTCGGCCAGCTACGACCAGATCCGCTGCGCCGTCATGCAGGGGGGCCAGGGCGAGGTGAAGCACTGGGCGTTCAACGATCCGCCGCGCCGCCTCGGCGCTTTCGTCGACGCGCCGCCGACGCCGGCGCAGTACCGCGCGCTGCCGGCGCGCGTCGTCGACCTGCATCCGATGACCGTGATCCAGAACGCGCGCACCTCGGGCGGCGGCGACGTGTCGAGCGTGCCCCTGCGCGCCGCCACCGTCGGACCGCGCGAGACCTGGAAGGCCGACACCGTGTCGATCTGGCACGCCGGGGTGCACGACAACCCGTTCGGGATGCGCCTGACCACGCTGATGATCGCCAAGAAGCTGCCGGACGCGGCGGTGCCGATGTCGCTGCTGGCCGATCACCGCGATGTGCGTTTCAGCTTCTACCGGCCGGGGATCGGCACCTGCGCGGCCGAGATGCACTGACCGCTCAGAACCACCAGCGCAGCGCGAGGTAGGGCCCCTCGAGGTCGACATCGCCGATGCGCCGCGACTCGTAGCCGATGGCGACCTCGGCTGGTCCGATCAGCACGCCCGCCTCGGCGGTGGCCTCCACGAGATCGGCGTTGCCGAGCCGACCGACGGCGTAGCCGGCGGCGACGAACAGCGGCTCGATCGGGAACACGTCGAGCCCGATGGCGAACACGCCGCCGCTCTCGCTGCCGAGCTCGTCGTCCAGCCAGCGCGCGCCGCCGCCGATGCGCAGCGCGCAGTTGGCGAACTGGACCGCGCGCCAGGCGGCGTCGACGCCGCCGATGCGCAGGTCGACGTCGTCGCCGCCGACGCGCTCGCGGTACCAGTCGCCGTGCCCGGCGAGCTCGATGCGCCACGGCAGGAGAGCGCGCAGCTCGACGCCGCCGCGGCCGAGATCCTCCTCGATCCGCGCCGCGTCGACGCTTAGGCGCAGCGCCCACCAGCGCGTCGGTGGCGCCGTCGCGGGCTCGTGGATCGACGCGAGATCGGCATCTCCAGGCTCCCAGACCAGCCACCCGGCGTAGTCGCCGGCGTAGGGGTGACGGGGCAGCGCGTAGGAGCCGCGCCAGTGGCCGTCGCCCGAGCCGAGGGTGGAGCAGAACATCGCGCTGGTCAGGTCGCCGACGAGGTCGTCGCCGTCGTGCCCGTCGTGATGGGGGTGCGCGTGGCGGCGATGCTCGTCGTCGTCATCGGCAGGACGCGCCGAGCCACCCTCGCCGTCGGGCGCGCGCGTTTCGGCGGCCGCGCTCCTGAGCGTGCCGTCCTCGGCCGCGAGCGATCCGATCAGCGCGGCGATGACGAGGCTGCGCATCACGCCGATGCTGCCGCGTCGCAGGCCGCCGCAACCCGGCGATCGCGAGGAATCGTGTGCGCCCGCGGCGGGCTCAGATCTCCTCGCCCTCCAGATACGCGACGTCCTGCGCCTCGAGCCTGAGCTCCAGCGCCGCCCACGAATCCTCGAGCTGCGCGACCGTGCGCGCGCCGACGATCGCCGCGGTCGGGAAGGTCTGGTCGAGCACGTACGCCAGCGCGATGCGGTTGATCGGCACGTCGTAGCGTTCGGCGAGCTCGCGCGCGCGGCGCAGCCGCGGCAGGTTGGCGCTCCAGCGCCACGGATCGCCCGCGACCGGCGCCGGATCGGCGTCGGCGTTCTTGGCGAAGAAGCCGTTGGCCTGCGGCGTGTACGCGGCGAGCGGGAAGCCGCCGCGGCGGTGCCATTCCAGGAACGCCTCGTCGACATCGAGGCAGCCGGCGAATGGCGGCGACTGCGGCGAGCGGATCGCCAGGCTGAACGCGCACTGGCTGGCGACGAACCCGGTCCGCTGGTTCGCGCGCGCCCAGTGCGCCGCGGCGTCGAGCCGCGCCGGCATCCAGTTCGAGGCGCCGATCGCGCCGATGCGACCGCTGGCCAGGTGCGGCGCGAGCGCATCCAGCACCTCGCCGACCGGGATCGCCGGATCGTCGCGGTGCAGCCAGTACAGCGCGACGCGATCGAGTTTCAGGCGCGCCAGGCTCTGATCGAGATCATGCGCGATGTCGGCCGGCTTCAGCCGCGCGCCGAGCGGGCGATCGAACGGCGGGTGGCCGCCCTTGGTCCACACCTGGACCGTGCCGGCGAGGCCGCGATCGCGCAGCCACTCGCCGATCGTCGTCTCGCTCCGGCCCGCGCCGCCGGGCAACCACTCGGCGTAGCAGTTGGCCGTGTCGATCGTCGTGCCGCCGAGCGCGACGTAGCGGTCGAGCAGCCGGAACGATTCGTCGCGCGGGATCGCCGAGCCGATGGTCGCCGAACCGAGCACGACCGACGCGGCGGGGGCGAGCCCGGGAAGCGGGAAGGTGCGCATGGGCGCGAGCATCGCCGTGTCGCCGCTCACGCTACGGGACTTCGCGCTCGGGGCGCGTGTCGATGAAGCTTCGAGCTTCGGACGAAAAAAAAACCGCCCGGAGCGGAGCCCCGGGCGGTCGTTCGCATCCAGCGCTGCTCGCCCGTTCAGGCGACCGACTTGTGCGGATCGATGATGTACTTCTTCGCCGCGCCCTTGTCGAAGTCCTTGTAGCCCTTCGGCGCGTCGTCGAGCGTGATCATCTGCACGTTCACCGCCTTCGCGATCTCGATCTTGTCGTAGAGGATCGCGTTCATCAGCTGGCGGTGGTACTTCATCACCGGGCACTGGCCGGTGGCGAAGGTGTGGCTCTTGGCCCAGCCGAGGCCGATGCGGATCGACAGGCTGCCGACCTTGGCCGCGTCGTCGACCGCGCCCGGATCGCCGGTGACGTACAGGCCCGGGATGCCGATCGCGCCGCCCGCCTTGCACACCTGCATGACGGTGTTGAGCACCTGCGCCGGGACCTCCTTGGCGTGGTCGTGGCCGCAGCCGCGCGCTTCGAAGCCGACGCAGTCGACGGCGCTGTCGACCTCGGGCACGCCGAGGATCTGCTCGATCTGCTCGCCGACCGTCGCCTTCTTCGAGACGTCGACGATCTCGCAGCCCATCTTCTTCGCCTGCTTGAGGCGGTCGGGATTGAGATCGCCGACGATGACGCAGGCCGCGCCCAGCAGGTGGCAGGAGGCCGCGCACGCCAGGCCGACCGGGCCGGCGCCGGCGACGTAGACCGTGGTGCCCGGGCCCACGCCGGCCGAGACCGCACCGTGGTAGCCGGTCGGGAAGATGTCGGACAGCAGCGCCAGGTCCTTGATCTTGGCCATCGCGCGATCGCGGTCGGGGAACTTCAGGAGGTTGAAGTCGGCGTACGGCACCATCACGTATTCGGCCTGGCCGCCGACCCAGCCGCCCATGTCGACGTAGCCGTAGGCGGCGCCGGGACGGGCGGGGTTCACCGACAGGCAGATGCCGGTCTTGCCCGACTTGCAGTTGGTGCAGCGCCCGCAGGCGATGTTGAAGGGGACGCTGCAGAGGTCGCCCTTCTTGATGAACTCGACGTCGCGGCCGCACTCGATGACCTCGCCGGTGATCTCGTGGCCCAGGACCAGGCCGGCCTCGGCGGTCGTCCGGCCGCGCACCATGTGCTGGTCCGAGCCGCAGATGTTCGTGCAGACGACCTTGAGGACGACGCCGTGCTCGCACTTCCGCTTCTGCTCCTTGAGCTGCAGCTTGGGGAAGTCGATCTTCTCGACCGTGACCTTGCCCGGACCCTGATAGACGACGCCGCGATTGCCCGACATGGACCCTCCGTGTTGCGGCCGCTGGAGCGCCGCGCTGTGGTGTTGTGATTGGGTGGTCGTTTGAAGCGTCCGACTCACCTGGGCAGGTGCCAACTCCGGTCGGACGCTGGAGGTGTGTCACATCAGATCCAACCGTCCAGATCGTTGCGAGCTCCATCGCAGCGTGTTGAACCCTGATCGATGGAGGTTCCCGCTGGGGGCTGCGACTTGACGATCGCCTGGTGAAGACGGGCCAACGCGGCAACGCGGGAACGGATGCGCGCCATGGTAGCTGACTTCGACGCGGTCGCCCCCGCCGCTCCGGTGCTCAACGTGCTCATGGTCGACGACCATCCGGGAGAACGGACGCTCCTGCGCGATGCGCTGGCCACGTCGTCGCCGAACATCGTCTTCCACGAGACCGAGAACGCCGTCCAGGCGTTCTGGTTCCTCGCCAAGCAGCGCGAGTACCTCAAGCGACCGACGCCGGATCTCATCCTGCTCGACCTGGCGATGCCGGTCATCGACGGGAAGCGCGTCCTCGAGGTGCTGCGGCGCGATCCGCAATGGAAGCGCCTGCCCGTCATCGTCCTGACCACCTCGGCGCGCGACGTCGACCTGGCGATGTGCCACGGCATGGGCGTGGTCGCGTTCATCACCAAGCCGGCGTTGTGGGAGGACTACCTCGCGCTCGGCGCGATGCTGAACAGCTACCTCGCCAAGGGCGTCGCGCCGACCGACACCGGCAAGGTCAAGGCGCACTTCTTCGTGCGGCCCAGCGCCGCCTGAGCCGCGTCAGATCGCGCGCACGCTGCGCCGCTCGATCAGGTCGAGCGCGATGCGCTGGCACGCCTCGGCGGCCGGCGTGCCCTGGATGATCGCGACCGCGGCGCCGACCGCGGCGCGGCCGATGGCGTAGAACGGGTTGCGCACCGTGGTCAGGCCGCGTTCGGCGGCCTCGCGCACGTCGTCCATGCCGACCAGCGAGAGATCGCCCGGCACGTTCAGGTCGCGGTCCTTGGCGCAGGCGATCAGGCCGAGCGCGAGGAAGTCGTTGGCGCAGACCACCGCCGTCGGCTTCCAGTCGAGCACGCGGGCGCACGCGCCCGCGGCGCCGGGCGCGCGCGGGTTCCAGTCGGCGGCGACGATGCGCTCGGACCACTCGTCGAGCCCGTGCGCGCGCATCGCCGCGCTGAAGCCGGCGGCGCGCTCGCGCGCCTCGCTGAGCACCGGCAGCCCGGCGAGATGGGCGATGCGGCGATGCCCGGCGCCGTGCAGCCGGTCGACCGCCAGGCGCATGGCCAGCGCGTTGTCGGGCCCGACCCAGGCCACGCCGGGCGGCACGTCCGTCGCGTACAGCGCGACCGCGGGCGTGCCGCTGGCGCCGAGCGCGGCGAGCAGCTTGTCGCGGCGCTTGGGCAGGGCGAAGAGGTAGGCGTCGCAGCGCTTGTCGAGCACGGTCGCCTCCTCGCGCCCGGCCAGCCACTCCGGCGTCGGCCGCAGGCTCATCAGCAGGTCGTAGCCGTGCTCGATCGCGCCGGCGCGCAGGCCCGACAGGGTCTCGAGGCCGAGGTGGTGCTGGACCGGATCCCCATCGTCGAACGCCATGGCCATGATCCGGGTCGCGACCCGGCGGTTCTGCGGCGTGCCGGGCTGGGTCGGCATGTAATCGAGCTCGCGCGCGGCCCGGATCACCCGCTCGCGGGTGTCGGGCGAGGTCTCGCCGGTCAGGCCCCGCAGCACGTTCGAGACGGTCTTGGGCGAGACGCCGGCGAGCTTGGCGACCTGTCGGATGGTGGAACGCATCGCAGGCGGCAACGATCCGGTTCGGGCGAGCGCGGCGCAAGCGCGACGACATGCCGCGGCGCGACCGCGCTTGCCCCGCCGCGCATCCGGGCCCACCGTGGGTGGCGTGCGGATCGCCCCGTTCGCCCTCGCCGGCCTGCTCGTCCTGGCCATGGCCGCCTGCGGCCCCGACCGGCGCATGATCCGCTCGGCGGTGGTCGGCGAACGCTTCGTCGACGCCGAGAAGGATCTCAACGAGCTCTACGACCGCCACCTCGCCGAGTTCGGCGCCGACACCGCCGACGACGGTCCGGCCAAGCACGCGCTGCTCTGGCGCTTCGAGCGCGGAACGGTCGATTTCATCGGCCGCGAGTACGCCCGCAGCCTCGACCACTTCCGCGCCGCCGCCCGCCACGGCCGCGACCTGCGCACGGCGTCGGCGTCGCGGGTCACCGCCTCGTACCTGCTCAACGACACGGTGCGGACGTACATCGGCGAACCGTTCGAGCACACCTACGTGCCGTACTACGGCATGCTCGCCGCGCTCTTCCTCGGCCAGCAGATGGACGGCACGTGGTCGCCGCCGCCGGTCCCGGGCGCCGCGCCCGAACCGCAGGGCGACAACGCGCGCACCTGGTACGACCGCGCCGCCTCCGGCGCGATCGCCCTCGAGGATGCGCTGCGCGCCGCGGCCGAGGGCGACTGGGGCGAATCGAAGTACACCGACAACGCGTTCCTCCACCTGATGGCGGCGGCGACGCGCCACGCGACCGCGGCCCTGCCGGACGATCGCCAGTCCGCGGCGCTGTACGCGCGGCGCGCCTGGGACGCCTACAAGGCGCAGGGCCCGGTGCCGACGCCGGCGCGCCTGCTGCTGCCGCGCATCGTCGCCGCCGCTGACCGCGCCGGCGCGCGCGAGATGGCCGGCGGGGATCCCGATCCGCTGCCGAGCGAGCAGCACGGCACGGTGCTGGTCGTCGAGGAGGTCGGCTTCGTCCCCAAGCGCGAGGAGATGCGCGTCATGGCGGTGGCCGGCGCGCCGCCTGGGCCGGCCTACAACCTCGGCGGCGTCTTCGTCTGGGTCGATGGGCCGTACCAGGAGGAGTTCCGCGACAACTGGGCGGTGGTGCCGCTGCCGGGCGAGTTCGTGCGCAAGCTCGCCGGCGGCGCGGTCGGCATCTTCGGCTTCGAGCTGCCGGTGCTGCCGCTCGACCGCCCGCGCGGCGCCTTCGGGCGCGCCGATGCGGTCGCGCTCGAGCCGGTGGACGACGTCCGCCGCCACGCGCGGATCTGCTTCGACGACCACAAGGCCAAGCGCCTGACCACGACCCTGATCCGGGTCATCGGCAAGCTGGTCGCGACCCGCGTCGCCGCCGGCGCCGGCGCGCACGCGGCGACCAACGACGCGGGCACGCAGCGCCTGCTCACCGACGTGCTGTGGGCGATCAGCTCCGCCGGCGTGACCTGGAGCGAGCAGGCCGACACGCGCTGCTGGACGCTCCTGCCGGACCGCATCGCCGCCGCCGCCATCGACCTGCCCGCCGGCGAGCACCGCCTGACGGTGACCCGCGCCGACGGCGTCGCGCTGCCGCTGGGCGTCGTGCGCGTGCGCCCGGGCAGGCTGAGCATCGTCCACGCGCGCAGCTTCCCGGCCGGCGTCGACCACCTCGGACCCGAGGACTGACATGCGCAGCGCCGCGCTGATCTGCGCCATCGCCTGGTCGCTGCTGCTCGGATCCTGCGGCGGCACGCGCGCCAACGTCGTCGGCTCGGACACCGATCTGCACCTGAGCGGCAACTGGAACGACGCCGACAGCCGCACCGTCGCCGACGAGCTGATCCCGCAGTGCCTGGGCGGCGGGTGGCTCGACGCGTTCGCCGAACGCGCCGGCCGCCCGCCGGTCGTGCGCGTCGGCCACGTCGCGGTGCGGGTGCAGGATCTCGATGAGCAGATCGAGCCCGCCATCATCACCGAGGACGTGCTGCGCGCGCTCAAGCAGGGCGGCGCCGCGCGCGTGGTCGCCGCGCGCGAGGAGGCGACGACGGCCGGCGGCATCCGCGACCAGCGCGCCGAATTCGCCGAGCACGCGGCGCAGGCGCCGGCGCAGGGCCGCGAGCTGGCCCCGGACTACCTGCTGACCGGCGTGCTGCTCAGCCAGAACGACCAGGTGCGCGACGAGGGCGTCGCGACCGACACGTTCCGCCGGGTGAAGTTCTACCAGCTGACGCTCAGCCTGGTCGACGTCACGACCAACGAGGTCGCCTGGTCCGGATCGGCCGAGCGCAAGAAGGTGATCGAGCAGTCGTCGCTGGAGTTCTGACCGGGGTCGCCGCTACCGGCATGCGCCCGTTCCCGGCCCGAGCGGACGCTTCTCCGGACGCTGGAGCCGAGCGCACCTCAACAGCCCCGCCCGCTCGACCCTATCTCGGTGGATGCGCATCACGCTCGTCCTCGCGATCCCGCTGCTGGCGCTGGCCGGGTGCGGCAACCACCGCGGGCTGCCCGGCCATGGCGGCGGCAAGCGCTTCGACGAGGAGCAGCGCATCGTCGCCGCGAGCATCCGCCGCTCGGTCGCCGACATGGACCTGAGCCGGCTGCCCCCGGCGCGCGTCCAGGTGGTGGTCTCGGGCATCGCGCACCAGGGCGCCGGCAGCGACCGCTATCCGGGTCCGACCGCGCTGAACCTCGGGCTGAGCAATCGCAGGGACGAGACCACGACCCTCGGCCAGGACGCCGCCGCCGTCGGTGGCGGCGGGCCGTGGAATCCGGACTGGCGCCAGCTGAGCGAGACCAGCTCGGTCGGGCCGTCGGCGTCGATGTCGGTGCGCCTCGAGCACGAGTACACCGCCTGCCAGTACATGCCGTGGACCGACGCCGACCTGATCTACCTCGATCAGGTCCTGCGCATGCGCCTGCTCCATCTCGGCATCGTGCCGACGGATCACGAGCCCGAGCTGTGCCTGCGCGTGCTGGTCGACGTGCTCGGCATCAACCGCAGCCGCGACGACTGGCTGCTCTTCACCCGCGACGTCCTCCAGGCGTCGTGCGAGCTGAGCTGGTACGTCACCGCCGCCGCCGACCAGAAGGTGGTGCAGGGCGCGGAGCGCACCGGCGCGACCGCGACCTACAGCCAGAGCGGGTGGCTGCTGTTCAGCGGCCTGAGCCGTGGCCGATCGCTCGCGCCCAACGTCAGCCCGGAGCTGGAGCTCGTGCCGTCGCCGCCGGTGGCGCGGGCCGACGCGCGGCCGCCGCGGCAGGAGCGGCGCCCGCATTGATGGGCGATCGCGGGCCGCCCGCAGTCATCCATGCCAGGTCGACGAGCATCGGCTCCATGGCGCCGCGCGCGGCGACCGGCGATGATCGCGCGCATGAGCAGCCGCGCGCAACCCATCGGCCTGACCCCGGAACAGAGCGCCGCCTACGAGCGCGACGGCTACGTCGTCGTGCGCGGCGTCGTCAGCGCCGACGAGATCGCGGCGCTGCGCCGCGACGGCGATCGCGTGCTGGCGCCGGCGCGACGCATGCGCATCCCGCATGCCGACTACACCTACGTCGACGATCCGCGGAGCGGGCGGCCGGTGCTCAGCCGCGTCGACGGCATGCACACCAGGTCGGCGGCGTTCTGGACCCTGTGGGGGCACCCGCGCCTGCTCGCCATCGGCCGTTCGGCGCAGGGCGACGACGTCCTGCCCGGCGCGCACGCGCTGGTGGTGAAGACGCCGGGCTACGGCGCGCCGGTGCCCTGGCACCGCGATCCGGCATTCTGCCGCGTCCGCCACGGCAGCAACGTCGACGTCTATCTCGACGATGCCGACGCCGGCAACGGCATGGTCTGGGCGATCCCGGGCAGCCATCGGCGACGCTGCTTCCCCGATCTCGCCGCCGCGGTCGCCGAGCACGGCTTCGCGCTGCCGGGCGCGGTCCCGCTGCCGATGCGCGCCGGCGACGTGCTGGTGCACTGCGAGAACGTCCTGCACGGATCGCCCGAGGTGCGCGCGACGCGCGAGCGCCGCGTGCTCTACTTCGGCATGCGCAGCGTCGCCGAGCAGCGCGCGCGCGGACTCGGCGAGGACTGGGTGCGCCTGGTCGCGCGCATCACCACCGCGGCGGTGGCCGAGCGCGCGGCCGGACCGCTCGGGCGCGGCGAGACGCCGTTCGCGTGGCGCGACGACGCGTGGTGGGCGGCTCCGGTCGGCGACGAGCACGTCGAGCGGCGCATCGGGGGCGGCGACGCCGGCGGCCTGCCGGGGGCCCTGCCCCTGGGCGACGAGCCGACCGAGATCGCCGCGGCGACGTCGGGCGCCTGAGCGCAGCGGATCGGCCGCCCACGCCGCGCCTCGTCCGGGGTATACCATCCCATGGCCGCACTCGGTCGCGCCCTGATCGGACTGATCGAAGCCAGCCTGCGCATCGAGCTCGACGATTGCGGCGTCACGCCGATCGGCCCGGGCCACGACACCGGCTGGCGCACGCTGCCCGGCTGCGTCGTCGCGGCGGTCACCGGCGCCGACGGCGAATTCGAGCGCCGTGGCGCGCCGACGATCCCCATGCCGGCGGGAGGCTGCCTGATCGTCCCGCCGCTGGTCTTCCACCGCGGGCACGTGACGGGCACGCGCGGCGGCGTCTCGCGCTGGTCGCTGTTCCAGGCGCGGATCTTCACCTCGGTCGACGTGCTCGGCCTCTACCGCGTGCCCGACGTCATCCACGGCGCGGCGGCGACGCGCCTCGGCGATCTGAACGAGGAGCTGGTCGCCTGCGGAGCCGCGGATCTCGGTGCGGTCGTGCGCCGGCAGGAGGTGCTGCACCGGATCCTGCGCGCGGTCGTCGACCAGGCGACGCCGCGCGACGACGGCCTGGCGCTGCTCGGCCATGCCGAGCGCCTGGCGCCGGTCCTGGCGCACATCGACGCGCACCTCGCGCGGCCGCTGTCGCGCGCCGGGCTGGCGCGGCTGGCGGGGTTGTCGCCGTCGCGTTTCCACGCCGTGTTCCGCGCGGCCACCGGCGCCGCTCCGCTCGACTACATCCTGCGCCAGCGCATCCAGCGCGCCCAGCGCCTGCTGCTGACCAGCGGGTGCGGCATCCAGGACATCGCCGCGGCGGTCGGCTTCGCCGATCCCTTCCACTTCAGCCGGCTGTTCCGCCGGCGCTGCGGGCAGAGCCCGAGCGCCTACCGCGCCGGCGCCGAGCGCGCCTGATGGTCGGCTACGGCAGGACGACGCGCTCGCGCACGAACGCCAGCTGCATCGCCGCCAGGTCGCCCTGCTCGCGCGTGCGCGCCGGTGGATCGAGCTCCTCGGCGGCGGTCAGGTCGGCCCAGGTCACGCGGCGCCAGAGCCCGTCCTCGCTGCGCCAGGCCATGATGATGTCGTCCTTCGGGTCGGCTGTCCCGCGGTCGCAGGCGACGGCGACGGCCTCGGTGTGGTGGCCGTCCGGGTGGTCGACGATCGCCCAGCGCAGGGGGCGCCGGAAGGTGTCCGTCAGGCGCACGCCCTCGTGCGGGGTGGCGACGGGCGCGCCGGTCGCGTCGGCCATGCGCGCGAGCTGCGGCTCGAAATACGGATCGCGGCGGCGCAGCTTCGGGCGCTCGATCAGGTAGTGCAGCGGACGGTGCGCGAAGTCGGCGGTCGCCGAGGCCGACATCGCCGGGTCGCCGAGGCGCGGGTAGTCGCCGAGGTACGCGTCGAGCGCGACGGTCAGCTGGCGCAGCTCCTGCAGCGCGCGCGCCTCGTTCTTGCGCGCGGTCATCATGCCGATCACCGGCATCGACAGCGCCGCGACGGTGAGCAGCACGGCGATGACCACCAGGATCTCGACCATGGTGAAGGCGCGGCGCGCCGGCGTCGGGACGCGCGCGCTCATTTGATCTCCACCGGCGCGGTGACGAAGCAGCGCTCCTCGCCCTGCTGGCCGCGCGCCACGCCGCTCCACGGCGCCTGGCCTTCGGAGAAGGACTTCTCCGTCCAGCGCTGCGCCTGCGTGGTCTCGCGGATCTGCCGCCAGAGCCTGCGCAGCACCACCGGGTCGTCCTCGGGCGTCCACGGCGACGGCAGCGGTTCGCGCAGCACCGGGCCGATCGCGCCGACCGCGAGGTAGACGGCGCGGGTGTACTGGTAGCTCTCCTTCGCCTGGCGGATGAGGAAGTCGCGCCCGCCGCGCAGGTCCTTGCTGTCCTCGCCGCCGACGAAGTCGTAGCGCGCCGGCAGGTACACCGCGTGCACCACGACCAGCGGGTTGCCCCAGCGGTCGTTCCACGGGCGGCCCTTGCCGCGGTCGTTGCGGTACGCGTCGTAGCCCTCGGCGCCCGCGGGCAGGATCCCGCCGCACTGCAGCAGGGTGATGGTCTTCAGCGGCGACAGCTCGCCGAGGTGGTGCGCCGCCGTCGACGGCGCGAGCGTGCCGGTCGCGCGGCTGATCTGCGGGCGGCCCCACGGCGACGGCCAGCGCGGCGGCACCAGCCCCGGCACGTCCTCATCCCAGTCGCTCGGCGGCCACGCCTTCTGGTTCTGGTAGGATTCGCCGTCGCGGGTCTCGCCGGTCTCGGTCAGCGCCGGCCACTGCGCGCGGAACCACGCCTCGTCGAGCGCCGAGGCCTCGAGGTGGTCGGGCGGCAGGATCTCGAGCGTGCCGTCGAGGGTCTCGCCGATCGGCGACGGCCAGCCGCGCCGCGGCGAGCTGTTGTCGAGGTAGTAGTCGCGGTCGTTGAGCTTCCAGCCGCCCCACGCCCATTCGCGCGAGCGCAGCAGCCAGCAGATCTGGGCGTCGAGGCTGTAGTCGCCGGTGCCGGCGTCGTTGCGCTTGTCCTCGGCGCGCAGGCGGATGTTCGGCGGCAGGCGGCCCGGCTTCTTCTCCAGGTCGAGACGCGCCAGCACCTGGCGCAGGCTCGCCCAGCGCACGTCCTCCTCGAGGCCGTCGAGCTGCACGCGGTACGCGGCGTTGCCGTCGCCGGTGGCGCCGTGCCGGCCGATGGCCTCGAGCACCGACTGCATGCGGTTCGCGGTGTCGAGCGCCTTGGCGCGGAAGCCGAACGAGCCCATGCCGACGGTGATCAGCGAGGCCAGGATCATCACCACGGCGAGGCAGATCAGCAGCTCGACCATGGTCAGCGCGCGGCGCGCACGGGTCGGCGCCCGACGCGTCTGGTCGTCGCGGCGATCGTCGCGCAGGTCACTCACGGATCTTCGCTCCCAGGTTGTCGAGGGCGCCGTCGCGGTCGTCGCCGGCCGCCTCATCGGCGTGCGCCGCGGTCGCGAACGCGCCGTCGGGGCCCGGATGCCAGCGGAAGACGCCGTCGGGTCCGGCCGATTCGACGCGCAGTCCGCCGTTGCTCGCGAGCGACACCAGGATCTCGACGCCCCATGCGTCGTAGATCGCCGCGCCGCGCAGGCGGTACGGCTGCCACGCGCCGTCGCGCACGTGGCCGGGCTTCCACGCCGGCACCTCGGCACCGTCGCCGCGGCGCACGCGCTCGTGCTTGATCAGCGCGGCGTCCTTGGCGGGCACGGCGATCGCGCCGAGCTGCTGCAACTCGGCGTAGGACTGCGCCAGGGCGTAGCGCAGCGCATCGCCGGCGGCGTCCTCCAGGCTGCGTCCCGGGATCAGCGCGCCGCGCGCCAGGAACATGGTGTCGGGATAGCGCGTCGCGTCGTACGGCGACGCGAGCTTGCCCGGCTTCGCCGGGTCGTCGTAGCCTGCGCCGAGGGCGGGCAGATGGCGGACGTGGGTGATGTGCGGCGCGGAGGCGCCGACCACGCCGATGCGCCGGCGCTCGACGCCGTAGAGCAGCGGCAGCTCGCATTCGCCGGGGATCTCCCCGCCCTGGTAGCGGTCGTCGCCGTGCAGCGCGCGTGACGCGTCGGCGTCGGGCAGCCAGGAGAGCTCGCCGACGGTCAGCGCCTCCCCCGTGCTGGCGACCTCGGCGGCGCCGTCGGTGCGCACGAACACGGCGCGCGGTGCTGCCGATCCGGCCAGCGGATGCTCGACCGAACCCAGCGAGCCGCCGCGTTCCGCGGCCGACACCGCCAGCGCGTCGCGCACCGCGGCGATGATCGCCTCGGACTTGCCGCGCGTCGCCGCGCGCCGGATCGCGCCGGCCACGGCGAGCAGCAGGCTGGCGAGCACGGCGATGATCGCCATCACCGCCAGCAGCTCGAACAGGCTCAGACCGCGCCGCGCCGTGACGCTCACCATGCGAGGGGATCCTTCTCGAGCCGCTGGATCCACTTGATGGCGCCGAAGTACGACGGCACCGAGTTGGCGACCGGCAGCAGCTGGCTGGCCCAGTCGGCGTTGCCGCCATGGCCGGGATTGTTGGCGCTGCCGTTGTGGGTGAACGTGCCGGTGATCTGGTCCTTGTAGCGGTAGTGGTCGTTGACGTTCAGGCCGCCGCCGGTGAAGCCGGTCCACTCCACGCGGTACCACAGGACGCGCTCGCCGGCGCGCAGCTGCTCGAACATCGTGCGGTCGGCGAACCGCCCGGACTCGGCGGCGGTCTCCGGTTCGAGGTCGCGGTGGTAGCCGTCGTCGCCGTGGTCCCAGAAGCGGTAGCCCAGCGTGCCGCCGGCGCCGCAGGCGACGATGAACGCGCCGTGGCCGGTCAGCGGCACCTGGTCGAACCACGGCTTGCCGTCGGCGTCGTGGTCGCTGGGCAGCTCGCGGTAGCAGCGGAACCAGGCGAGGTTGGTGGTCGCCGGACGCGCCTCACGGTTGCCCGCGCGGAACGCGTCCCAGTCGTCCGACACCGGCTGCGGGTCGTACATGCCGACGCCGTGCTTGTTGGCGAAGCCCAGCGCCGCGCCCCAGTCGTTCTCGGCGCTGCCCTCCGGCGCGAACACCGGGTTGCCGGCGTGCAGCGGCCGCACCGCGTACGGGGCGCGCACCGGCACGAAGCACTCGCCGCGCATCGCCGAGCCGGGGCACGGCCAGCGCCGCGAGCCGCGCGGCGCCAGGTCGTCCTCGTCGTACTCGTACGCATCGTTCGGATCGCCGTCGTCGTCGTCGGGATAGCGGCCGGAGGTCCACCACGGCGGCACCGGCAGGCGGCCGTCGTCGCCGCGCGGGCCGCGCGGGCCGATCGAGCCGTCGCGCACATCGGTCCAGCCGAAGCACTCGACGTCGCGGTCGTCGCGATCGGGATCCTGCCAGCCGATGCGCGAGGTCTCCTGCAGGTACTGGCACGCCGCGGTCAGCATCACCCGCGCCTGCGCGTCGCGCAGCACCAGCGTCGCCTCCTCGCCGTCGGAGCGCATGCGCGCGAACGAGGCGATGGCCAGCACCAGCAGCATGGCGGCGATGCCGAGCACGATCACCAGCGTGGTGCCGCGTCGCGCGCCGTGTCGTGACGGGTCAGGGCCGCGCATACGTATCGCCCATGTCCTTGAGCTTCGGCCGGTCGACGTGCGTCTTCCATCCCCAGTGCTGGCGCGCGCCGCGCAGCGTCGTGCCGACGGCGGTGAAGCCGAGCTCGTGCACCAGGCCGCCGGTCGCGTCGATCAGGCGCACGCTGCACGCGGCGCGATCGCCGCCGCGCAGGCGCAGGCGCAGGATGCCGGTCGACATGCCGGGCGTGCCGACCGGCAGGTCGGCGAGCTCGGGGTTGGGCTTGTCGGTCGGGTTGCGCGGCAGGTGCACGGTCGTGCTCGTGAAGTCGCGTTCCTGCTGCCAGTACGCGAGATCGTCGCCGACGCGCGTGTGCACATCGACGGTCGGCGGCGCGACGCGGCCGAGCGAGCGCCACGGATCGGTCAGCGGCCGGTCGACCAGCGGCTTGGCGTCCAGGCTCGAGCCGGCGAGATCGGACGCGACCATGCGGTTGCCGATCACCAGGCCGATCGACTGGTCGTAGTCGCCGTTGACCTGCTCGAGGTCGGCGAGCCAGTGCGGCTCGCTGGTGCCGTGGCGCGGCGTCGCCGGGCGCCATTCCCAGGGGGGCCAATGGTGATCCCTCCACAACCCGCCACCGCACATCGCTTCCTTGTAGTCGTGGCGCAGTCCGCTGCGTCCGGGCATGCCGAAGAAGTAGTGGCCGCGGACGTTATCAGCGAAAGCCGGCACCGTCACCGAGCCCGGCGTCGGCTTGCCGGCGACGCTCACCGGCAGCGACAGCGACCACGGCACCTCGCCCTTGTCGTAGTGCTGCCCGGGATCGCTGATCGCCGCCTTCGTCAGGTTGTGGCTTGGCCGCAGGATCAGATTGGGCGTGCCTGGCGGCAGGTAGGTGTAGACGCCGGTGTGGCCGAGCGACTTGAACACGTTCCAAATCAGGACCGGCCGCGCGTTGGCGATCTCGTCGACCGGGTCGCCGCTCGCGTCCGAGTCGACGTTGGCGAGCTTCGCGTAGTCGCCGAACACGTGCCACGGTTCCCAGCCCGGCGACAGGCGGGGATACGCGGTGCCATCGACCTTTTCCGCCTGCTCGAAGACCACGCGTTGCTTGAAGTTCGCATCCGACTTGTCGAACGTCATCGGGTTGAGCGACTGCACCGAGTGGTTGCGGTACCACGTCCGGCGGTCGTTCGGCTGCAGCCAGTTGGGATCGTGGCCGACGCGGCCGGTCTGGAACTCGACCGGCTTGAACACCCGCTTGTCGACGTGGTTGTTGCCGTCGTCTCCCGCGATCTCGACCCGGTCGCTCATGAAGCCCTTGCGGTACGGGTACTCGGGGTTGGCGTGGCTGTGCCAGAAGTCGACGTCCTCCATCAGCAGCAGGTAGCCGGAGCGCAGCAGGTTGTTCTCGACGCTCAGGCGTTCGAGCCGGCCCATGCTGGCCGCGGCCATGCGGAAGCCGGCGACGGCGACCAGCAGGATGCCGAGCGACAGCGCCATCGCGATCATCAGCTCGATCGCCGTGAAAGCGGAGCGCGCGCGCGACGATGGCGATGGTGATGGGTGGTGGCGTGGCATGGCGTTCAGTTGCGCAGCGAGGTCCACGCCACCGGATCGTAGAACACGAACCGCGCGACCTCGGTGGCGCGCAGGCGCGTGGTGGGCGGCACCGGCCCGACGTCGAAGATGCCGTTGCCGTTGCGGTCGGCGCCCCAGCGGCCGAGGCCGGCGTGCATGGTGAAGGCTCCGACCCAACCGCGGACGTTGTCCCACACCGCCGGATCGGAGGCGGCGGTGCGGTTGCGCGCCGAGTTGGTCCAGGCGACGAACTGCTCCGGATTGCCCAACCACCCCGACTTGTGCATCCACCACGGGCCGACGGCGTGGCCATCCGGCTTGCGCGACATGCGGCTGAGGTCGACCGGCGCGCTCGGCACCGATTCGGCGTCGGCGTAGGATTTCCAGTCGACCGACCAGAACACGAGTTCGCGGCAGCGGTCGGCGACGGTGAAGGCGTCGTTCAGGCGGTAGTGGTCGCGGCGCGGGCTCTCGGCGTGGTTCCACAGCGATTTCCCGTCCTTGCTCTCGATCGAGGCGCCGTGCAGCGCGGCCAGGCCGCGCGCGAACGTGCGCGGCGTGTTCCAGGTCTGCCCTTCCGCGATCCGGTCGTCCGGCGCCGCGAAGATGTAGGCCTGCGGCGGCGCGCTTCCGAACGCGTTGCGGTAGGCGCCGGGCGAGTCGATGGTGTACGGCTGCGCCCATTGCGCGCCGAACGCCGCGTGGCGGGAACCCCAGGCCACCGTGTAGTGCCCCGGAGGCTCGGCGCGCGTGCGCAGCGCCTTGCCATCAGCGTCGAACAGGTCCCACGCGTAGAGCGTGCGATCCATCATCGTCTGCTGGTTCAGCGGCCGCGGCACCAGCAGGTCGTACGGATTCTCGCGCAGGTACGCCATCGCCCAGGCGACCATGGTCTCGTAGGCGTTGTGCGCCCAGCGCGTGTCATTGCCCTGCCCGCCGGCGTAGCCGGTGACGACGCGGTGGATGCCCTCGACGGCGAGGTGGTAGTTCAGCATGCCGTCCTTGCCGAGGTCGTCGCCTTGGCCGTCGCCGTCGATGTCGGGGTTGTCGTCACCGTGCTCGGTGGCGAGGCGGCGCTGCGCCTCGTCGACCTCGTAGCTGTGGTCGTAGGCGGTGACGTCGCGGTCCTCGGTCGTGTAGGTGCGAGCGCCGCCAACGTCGAAGGCGCCACGATCAGCGTAGGGTGCGGGATGCGGGTTGAGCACCGGCCCGACGAAGCGCTGATACTTGATCGGATTGCCGCTGATGTCCTTCTGCAGCCGCGCCAGGGTCGGGCCGTCGAGGACGGTGGTGTCGACCGGATAGATCTCCTCGTCACGCGCGTCGCTGACGAACGGTTCGCGGAGCCAGTGCTCCTGTTTGTACAGCGCCTTGTAGGGCACGCTCTCGTCGGGCACGAGGTCGATGTCGTCCGTCGCGTCGACGGTGCGCTTGTCGTCGACGAACGGCGGCTGGTAGCCGGTGACCATCATCGCGGCGTGCGCGAGGTAGCTCAGCGCCAGCACCTGCGCCGGATGGATGTCCTTCGGATTGCTCGGCGGCGGCACGACCTGGAGCAGCGGATTGCGTCCGCCCAGCGCCGACACCATGTCGGCGACGTTCGGATCGGTGGTCGATCCGGCGAGGTTGTCGGCGGGCGAGCTGTGGATGCTGATCGGTTCGGCGCCGGTGCTGTCCGGGCCCTGGACGCGCGCCCACAGCGCGAGCGCCGCGGTGCGGTACATGACGCGCCGTTCCAGCGACGGCAGCCCGTAGCGCACCTGCTCGGTCAGGCGCAGGCGCGAGGTCTCGTGGTCCTCGTTCATGATGTCGGTGCCGCGATGGCGGCCGAAGGGCAGGCCCATCGCCGGCGCCGGGCAGCCGATGACCGATTCGGCGCCGATGCGGTTCGGGTCGTCCTCGAAGTTCAGGCCGTTCTCGTCCTCGAACGCGCCGACGTCCTTCCCGTCCTTGTCGACCGAGTCCTTCGGATTCCACTTCGGCGCCCCCTTGTACGGCGCGCTGATGCGCCAGAGCTGCGGCGAACCCGGCACCGGACCCAGCTGGTGGTAGAGGCGCAGCCAGTGGCAATTGACCAGGCGGCGGAACTCGGCGATCGAGTCGGCCCAGCGGTTACGCTTGCCGCTCTCCGGGATCTCGGTCTCGGCCAGCCATTCCCAGTTGTTGCCCTGGTACAGCCCGGCGCTTCGCGACGCGTCCATCGCCATCAGGCGTTTGATGACGCTTTCGACCGTCTGGAGCTTGCCCTTGGAATCGTACTGCCAGAGCTCATCGCGGCCGTGCCGGCGCACAACCGTCGCGCCACGGCCCTGCGGCGGGAACGGCCAGAGCTCGCGCGGCACCGGCGCCATCGGATGCGCCGGCAGCGCGTTGAGCTGCGCCGGCGAGGTCACCGCCCAGACCAGGCGCTGCAGTTCCGGCACCGTGCCGCGCTTGGCGCCCGAGTAGGTCTCGCCGTGGCTGAAGCCGCGCGCGCCGTACGGCTCGCTGGCGTAGATCGCGCCGCCCTGGTCGAGCACGGCGCGCAGGCGATCGCCCGGGGAATCGAGGCGGCGGGCGATCTCGGTCGGCACGACGAAGTTGCCGTTGCCGGCGTTGACCACGACGCGCTCGAGGTCGTACTGCCCGACCGAACCGTAGATGATGCGTCGCTGCAGGGCGTCGCCCGACGGCGTCGCCTCGTCCATGTACGTGACGAACGGCAGCTCCCAGCGCGACGACGAGAACCCGCGCAGGTCGAGCCCCGACTGCGAGAACGCGTCGATCAGTTCGTTGGCCTTCGCGGCGGCGTAGAGCTGGTAGCGCGACATCTGCTGCGCCTGCGCGCCGACCGGCAGCAGCGTCAGGGTCGCGAGCACGGTGACCGTGACCAGCAGCAGGCTGGTCGCGACCTCGAACAGCGTGAAGCCGCGGCGCGACGGCCGGCCGGTCGGGCTGCGCATCAGAAACGCTCCATGATCGGCACGCCGCTGACGTAGATCGCGAGCGAGCGGCGGATGCGGTCGTCGGCGCTGCGCAGCGACAGGCCCGGGTGGAAGCCGTCGCCGGGCGCGACCACGGCGCTGTCGTCGTCGAAGTCGCGGTCGTGCGCGCGCGGCACCGTGCCGACCTCGGCGGCGGTCGAGCTGAGCTCGTCGCCTTCGGCGGCCAGCGGCAGGCCGGTGCGGTACTGGACGTACCAGGCGATCTCCTCGCTCTCCCGCAACGGCTGGTCGACGTGCCAGACCCGCACGGTCGCCGGCAGCACGTGGGCCATGACCGGCTTGCCGTCGGCGTGGCGCATGATGCGCTCGCGCGCGCTGCTCTTGCCGTCGCCCGGCTTGCCGCGGGTCAGCGCGACCAGCGACTCGCCGGTGTCGGGATCGGTGGCGATGACCACCCCGTAATGCGCGTCGTCGGTCGGCCGCGCGCGCTGCATGGCCAGGCGGCGGGCGTGGCGGGCGACCTCGATCACCGCGCCGGCGGCGCGGTCGACGCGCGCCTTGCGCACCGCCGGGACCACGGCGATGCCGGCCATGCCGAGCATGACCACGACCGCGCCGAGCACGGCGAGCATCTCGATCGCGGTGAAGGCCGAACGGGTTCCTCTCATGGGTCCCAGCTCCGGAGGTCGTCGTCGTTGCCCTCGATGCCGTCCGGGCCGTCGGACCAGATGCCGAACCCGGTCGAGCCGTAGGCGTCGGCGGCGAAGGCGATGCGCAGCGGGCGGCGCCAGGCGTCGACCACCCGGCCCTCGGCATCGACATGCCGGCCCGGTACCGCGACCCCGGTCGAGGCGAGGAAGCCGCGGTAGGCGACATGGCCCGCCGCGGTCCGGTCGAGCTCCGCGAAGCCCGGATCCTTGGCCGGATCGCCATCGAGGATCCCGTCCTGGTCGAAGTCCCACAGCCGGCGCACGGCGCCGTCCTTCAGGCTGCGCTCGCCGCGCGCGGGCACCGAGACCTGGCGCTGCGGGTACGACGCGATCGCCGCGCCGACCGCCAGGATCAGCTCGGAGGTGCCGTTG
>Ga0196963_10000663_pt1 | contig 28485 bp, 19 predicted proteins | sample S1_5metaG_FD_148600 | JGI IMG/M metagenome (GOLD analysis project Ga0196963, IMG submission 148600) | Soil microbial communities from Anza Borrego desert, Southern California, United States - S1_5 | ecosystem: Environmental > Terrestrial > Soil > Desert | place: USA: California | collected...
TGAGGTCGCCACCTTCCTCGCGCTCAGCGCCATCACCGGTGGCGACGTGGCGGTGCACAACGGCGCGGCCGAGCAGTTCCCGCTGCTGGACCGCACCTTCGCCAAGTTCGGCATCGACGTCGAGCATGCCAACGGCTACAGCCGTGCCCGCGTCGACGGCCCGCTGAAGGTGCGCCCGCCCTTCACGTCCAACATCCTGCAAAAGGTCGAGGCCGCGCCCTGGCCCTACGTGCCGGCCGACCTGCTGCCGATCTTCGTCGCTTTAGGCGTGCGGGCCGAAGGCAGCGTGATGTTCTGGAACAAGGTCTACGAAGGGGCCCTGGGCTGGAGCAGCGAACTGGGCAAGTTCGGCGCGCACGCGGTGCTGTGCGACCCGCACCGGCTCATCGTCTACGGCGGCAAGCCGCTGATCCCCGGCAAGGTCGAGAGCCCGTACATCATCCGCGTGGCCATTGCGCTCTTCATGATCGCGGCCAGCATCGAAGGCCGCTCGACCATCCTGAACGCGCTGCCGATCCGCCGCGCGCACCCGCACTTCGTCGAGAACCTGAACGCGCTGGGCGCCGCGGTGGAGTGGGTCGAGGGCGACTGATGCCCGCGGGGGCGCAGGACCGCGAACTGCGGCTGGCCTATGCGCTGGTCTTCATCGCGCCGGCGCTGTGGACGGTGAACTACCTGGCCGCGCGCTGGGCGCCCGGCATCATCGCGCCGCATGCGCTGGCACTGGCGCGCTGGACCGTCGCCGCGCTGCTGCTGGCGGCCGTGTGCCGCGACGAGCTGGTCGCCAAGCGCCACCTGGTCCGCGCCGAGGCCGGCCGCTTCATCGTGCTGGGCGCCTTGGGCATGTGGGTCTGCGGCGCCTTCGTCTACATCGGCGGGCGCAGCACCACGGCCATCAACATCGGGCTCTTGTACGCGGCGGCGCCGGTGCTGATCGCGCTGGTGTCCGCGATCTGGCTGCACGAGAAGCTGGGATGGCGACAGCTGCTGGGCGTGGCGCTGTCGCTGGCCGGCGTGCTGCACATCCTGTGCAAGGGCGACTGGGCGGCGCTGCTGCAGCTGCGCATCAACCCGGGCGACGCGTGGATCGCGGTGGCGGTGTGCTGCTGGGCGGCGTACTCGCTGCTGCTGCGGGCCTGGCCCTCGGCCTTCGGCGGCACCGCACGGCTGACCTTGATCGCGGCCGGGGGCGTCGCCGTGCTGATCCCGTTCACCGCGTGGGAAGCCGTCGCCTGGCTGCCGACGCGCTTCTCCTGGCAGGCCGTGGCGCTGGTGCTGGCCACCGCGCTGCTGCCCGGCGCCGCGGCCTACTGGGCCTACGGCTACATGCAGCGCGTGCTGGGCGCCGCGCGGGTCGGCGTGGTGCTGTACCTGGGCCCGGTGTACAGCGCGCTGGTGGGATGGCTGGTGCTGGACGAGCGCATCGAATGGTTCCATGCCGTGGGCGCGCTGCTGGTGCTGCCTGGGATCTGGTTGTCGACGCGGCGCTGAAGGGGCGCCAGGCGATCCGAGGGCGCGAAGGACGCCAAGCGCGAATGGCGCTGATGGCACAGGCAGCGCAGGGCGGCGGCTACGCGGTGTCCGCGCCGGCCAGGATCTTCCGGACGCCCAGCACCGCCAGGCCCAGCATGCCCGCCAGCAGGCACGCCCAGTGAAGGGTGCCCAGGCTCACCAGGCCGAGCAGTGCGTCGTCGGTGGTGACGGGCGCCAGGGGCGCGATGTCGCGGTGCATCAGGCTGTCCAGCGCGACGTGTGAATAGGCGCCCAGGGCGGCACCGATGGCCACCTGCCGCAGGCTGGGCGGCTTCCAGTCCCGCAGCCTGGGCAGCGGCAGCACCGCCCAGGCCTTGGCCAGGATGAGGAAGGCCAGCACGCAGGCCAGTGCGGCCAGCGTGGCACCCACGTAGGTGTGGAAGAAGGCGTGAACCGGGCTGCGCTGATGGACCAGGTTGTAGAGCGACTCCAGGTCGATCAGCACGTTGGTGGCGCAGAACGCCGTGAAGCTCACGTGCCGGGGGGCGATGGCGTGCAGCAGCGCGCCTGGGCCAAAGTGGAACGGCGTGATCGGCATCGGTGAGGGACGGGGAAGACTGCGGCGGGCCGGGTGCGTGTTCACGACCCGGATTCGAACCGGCTCGTCGTGCGCAACACGCTCGGGCGGGATTTCATCATGGCGAGCCAGCGTTCCAGCGCCGGGTACTCGGCGAGCAGTTGCCAGCCCTCGGGTGCGAGGGACAGGTACGCGAGGATCGGAAACGCGTGCAGGTCGGCCAGCGTGAGGCCGGGCCCGACGAGAAATGGCTTGCAAGCGACCAGGGCGGCGAGTGCCGAGAGGCAGGTTCTCGCGGCCGCCAGGGACTGCGCGACCGTGGCCTCGTTGCTGACTCCACCCGAATGCGGCAAGCGGACGCGCTCGACGAAGACGCCCCAGACCATGGGCCGGTAGGCGTACGAGTCCAGCATGCTCATCACCTGGTTCATCCGCGCGCGCGCCCGGGGCTCGGCGGGCTGCAGGGCCGGACCGGTGCAGCACTCGTCGACATAACGCGTGATGGCCGTGGTTTCGTAAAGTTCGAATCCGTCATGCTCCAGCACCGGGATGCGACCGAAGGGGTGGCGGGCCAGGTGCTCCGCCGGCACCACGCCGGGTCCGAAGATCTCGGTCTCGTGCAGCGTGTAGGCCACGCCTTTTTCTTCCAGCGCGAGCCGGGCGATGCGGGTGTAGACGCTGCGTTCGAGGCCGTAGAGATTCATGTCGCACGGGGTTGGGTCGGTGGCGGGACCAGGGGGATGCTTCGGCATCGTGGCGATCGTTGAAGCGCAGGAAGTCCTGCAGATCCGGATTGAGCTCCGCACGGTGGCCGCCGCAGCGTCCAGCCGGCCCGTCGACGACAAGCTCGACGACGGCTCCCGCCTCTGGCCACGTGCACCTTGTGCGCGTTCCGCCGATTCTGACAGCGTGAGCCATGCCTGGCCGTAGCACGCGGTTGGTGCGTCCGCACGGCGCATGGCCGCGTCCAACGTGCAATAGGACGACCGAGGCTCCGTCTCCCTGTGGCCGACGCTCCGGTGAAAGGTGCAACCAAGCGCCACCGCATCCGGGGCTGTGCGCAGCGCCTCGCAGCGGTGCTTACGTTTGCGCAACAGTGGCGCCCGTGATGCAGTGCAGCATCCTCGGATGCCGGATTTCGAGCACTCGACGCTCTGGCGGATCAGCAGCTTCGACGAGATGCGCGAGCGTGACGGTGAGTCACCGACGCTGTTGCCGACGACGCTGCTGGCCGACCTGAACCAACTTCACCGCGACCCCGCCAACGATGACGTGCTGGAGGTCGTCGCCGCTTGCCTGCGCCACCGCGAGGCGGCACTGCTGTATTTGGGCATAGGCTCCTACGTGTGGCCGGTGACGCTGTTCCCGGCGCAGTGGCTGTACCACTCGCCGAAGGAACCCACGGCCTTTGGCGGCTATGACGCACTGGCCCAGCTGCGCCTGCTGAGCGCCGAGCGGCCCGGCGTGCGGCCGCCCGGGCACTGGATGTTCGAGCGTGTCGCCGCCATCGAAAGCTACCGCCCGCTGCGTTCGCTGCTGTGGCACCTGGCGCTGCACGGGCCCCGCCGCACGCTGCTGACCGAGATCGGCGGCCGTGCCGCCTACCGCATGACCAGCGGCGGCGCCGACCGGCCGCTGGCCGGTGGACCGGTGGCCTCGGCAATGCTGCGGCTGCGGGTGGAGGCGGCTTCCCTGCGCGACATCGCGCAGTGGCCCGGCCTGTCGCTGGAACGTGCGAGCCGGCTGCTGAACGCGCTGTACCTGACCGGCGGGCTGATGGTCACGCGCAGCCACCCGGCGGCGCGCGACGAGCCGGTGGTTGCCGGGGCGGCAGGCCGCCGGCACTGACGGCGCGCGCACGGCGGACCTGCGCCAGGCGCCATTCGCGCCCGTCCGCAGCGGCGGGCATCCGTGCGCGCATAGGCCGCGCGGGGCTTCCAAGGCTCCAGGACCTTCAGGGCGGCAGTCCGGCCCGGCCCAGCGAGTCGGCAAAGCGGCTGCGGTTGCGCAGGTCGGCCGGGGCGCCGGCCAGGTAAGCGCGCACGGTGAGCCCGGGCTGCACGCGCAGCAGTTCCTGCAGCGCGGCGCGTGCCTCGTCGAGCAAGCCGAGCTCGGCATGCGCGATCGTGAGTACCCGCCAGCAATGTGCATGCTCGCGGTTCAGCCGCAGGCAACGCCGCGCCAGCGCGATCGCATGCGGAAGGTGGCTGGCCGCCAGGTGCAGGTAGGCGCCGATGCTGTCGTAGATGTAGCAGGCCGGGTCCAGCGGCGAGGTGGCGGTGGCGGCGCCGAAGGAGGTGATGCCTTCGTCGAACCGGCCCTGCAGGCCCTGCGCCATGCCCTGGAACAAGTGGCCCAGGCTTTCGTTGGGATTGAGCGCCACGGCCCGCTGCACGGCCGCGGTGGCCGCGTCGGTGTCGCGCGTGAGCACGCAATGCACGAAGCCCTGCAGCGCCAGCGCAAAGCTGTTGTTCGGCTCGATCGCCAGCGCGCGCGCCGTGCATTGCAGCGCGGTGCGCGCATCGGCGGGCCGGTCGACGCTCAGGCCCTGTACCGCGCGCAGTGCGTACCACTTGGCCTGCCAGATCAGCGGCTCGGCACACTGGGGATGCTCGCGCACCAGGTGGTCCAGCACCTCGAAGCTGGCGGCGAAGTCCTGCCGCGCCGAGCGGTGCAGCAGCTGGATCCCGCCCAGCATCAGCGCGAAGCTCTGCAGCGTCGGCAGCGGCCGCGACAGCACGGCCTGACCGGCTTCGTCGAACAGCGCGTCGTGCACCTGCTGCGCCAGCTCGGCCATCGGTTCGCTGTCCAGCTGCAGCAGGTCGGCCACGGTGGCCGAGAGCCGGCCGGTGCGCACCACGGTGTCCTCGGCCAGGTCGCGCAGCTCGTAGCGGATGTTCAGGCGGCCGCTGGATTCGGAGAACGCGCCGCTCAGCAGGTGGCTGGCGCCCAGGTGGTGCTGCAGCTCGGCGACGGTGCTGGCCCGGCCGCGCAGGGCCTGGGTGCTCAGGCGGTTGATCACGCGCAGGTGGCGCGCGTGGCTCAGGCGGCCGATCACGCCATTGGCGATCAGGTCGCCGATGGCCAGCTGTTCGCGCCAGCGGTCGGCGGTCTCGAAAGGCACGACGGCAATCGCCGCGCGCAGGTCGGCGCTGCGCGGCGGCAGGGCCGGCCGCTGCGCGTCGCTGCCGGCGGCGGCGAGGCGGTAGATGCGCGTCAGGCCGTCCGGCTGCGCATGGCGCAGTGGCCGGGCCGCCGGCGGATGCGCGGCGCCCGCTTCGGCGGCTGGGGTGCCGGCGGGTGCGGTGGCTGGTGGGGCGGCCGGTGGGGCGGCCAGCGCATCGGCCTGCTCGCCCAGGTCCTCCAGCGTCGCGTCCAGTCCATCGGCCAGGTGGTCGCGCGCGGCAGCCGACAGCACCGTGTCGCCCGCGCTGGCCCGTGCGTTCAGCCAGACCAGGCGCTGGATGGCCGCCTCGGGCAGGCCGGCACCATCGGCGCCGGCCGCCTGGGCATGGATGGCCGCGCGCAGCCGCATCGGCGGAAGAGCCGGCCCGTCGGCATTCGCCTGCTCGGCCAGGCGGTGCAGTTCGGCCGCGGCCTGCAGCGCACGGCGGGCGTGCAGGAACGACAGCACCAGGCCCCAGTCCAGTCCGGTCACCAGCCGGCCCTGGTGCTGCGGTCCGACCGCCTGGCGGGCCCGGTGCACGAAGCGCTGCCAGCGCCGCGTCGTGCCGGCCTGGTCCTGCGCCAGCAGGCGCGCCGCATCATCCAGTTCGACCACCAGGAAGGCATCCTGGTGCCTGGCCGGCTCACCGGCCGCGTCCGGTCGCGACGCGCAATCCTCGATCTCTGACAAACCACCCTCGGCGAACCGGGAACAGCCACCCGGCGTGCGCCGATTCTGACGAGGCTTCGGCGCGCGGCGCAAGCGCGTGCGGCTGGTGCCGCGCCAGGCACGTGGCCGCGGCCGTGGCGGCCGTGGCCGGGCTCACCAGCCGTCGACGAGGCGCCGGCCCGCTGCGCGCGGCTTGGCGGCCGCGGACGCCAGCCCGCGCAGCAGCCAGTCGCGCGTCTCGGCCGGGTCGATCACGGCGTCGATCTCCAGCGTGGCGGCCATGTTGATGGCCGAGCCGTTGGCGTACTGCTGGGCCACCAGCTTGTCGAACAGCGCCTGGCGTTCCGGCCCCTCGGCCGCTGACTCCAGTTCCTTGCGGAAGCCCAGGCGCACGGCGCCTTCCAGGCCCATGGCGCCGAACTCGGCCGTGGGCCAGGCGATGGTGAAGACCGGTGCATCGAAGCCGCCGAAGGCCATTGCCTGCGCGCCCAGCCCGTAGCCCTTGCGCACGACCACGGTGAAGCAAGGCACGGTGAGCCGCGCGGCGGCCAGGAACATGCGGCAGGCATGGCGCACGTGGCCGCCGCGTTCGATCTCGGGGCCGACCATGAAGCCGGGCGTGTCGCACAGCGACAGCAGCGGCAGGCCGTGCGCCTCGCACAGCTGCAGGAAGCGGGCGGCCTTGGCGGCGCCGTCGGAATCGATGGCGCCGCCCAGGTGCCGCGGGTCGTTGGCGATGACGCCCAGCGGCCGGCCGCCGATGCGCGCCAGCGCGGTGAGCATGCCGCGGCCGAAGCCGCCGCGCAGTGCCAGCACCGAACCGCTATCGCACAAGCTCAGCAGCAGCGCGTGCATGTCGTAGGCACGCTGGCGGTTCTCGGGCACGGCCTGGCGCAGCGCCAGAGGATCCGCGTGGGCCGATGCCGGGTCCAGCGTGCCCTGGAAGTAACCGAGGTAGCGGCGCGCGGCATCCACCGCGGCGGTCTCGTCGTCGACCAGCAGGTCCACCGCGCCGGCGGCGTGCAGCTCGGCGGCGGGGCCGATCTGCTCCGGCCGGAAGACGCCCAGGCCGCCGCCTTCGATCATCGCCGGGCCGCCCATGCCGATGTTGGCGCTGCGGGTGGCGATGATGGTGTCGCTGCAGCCCAGCAGCGCGGCATTGCCGGCGAAGCAGCGGCCGTGCGCGATGCCCAGCACCGGCACGCGGCCCGACAGCGCGGCGTACTGGCTGAAGGTGTGGTTGTTCAGGCCGGCGACGATCGGCATGTCGACGTCGCCCGGCCGGCCGCCGCCGCCTTCGGCGAACAGCACCATCGGCAGGCGCAGCTCGTGCGCCAGGCCCAGCAGGCGGTCCTTCTTGGCGTGGTTGCGCATGCCTTGCGTGCCGGCCAGCACGGTGTAGTCGTAGGCCATCACCGCGCAGCGGGCGGCCTCGCGCCCGAAGTGAGCGGCATTGACGGTGCCGATGCCGCTGACCAGGCCATCGGCCGGGGTCTGGCGCTCCAGCTCGGCCCGCGGGCGGCGGCGGGTCTGGGCGGCGATGGCGAAGGCGCCGTATTCGATGAACGAGCCCTCGTCGCACAGCGCGGCGATGTTCTCGCGCGCGCTGCGGCCGCCGGCGGCGTGGCGTCGGGCCATGGCCTCGGGGCGCGCGGTGTCCTGCGTCAGCGCGCGGCGGTCGAGCAGCCGTTGCAGGTCCGGGCGCAGGCCGGGAGGGTCGACCGCGGTGGCGGCATGGGCGGTGCCGTCCTGCGGGTCGGCGGCGTGCCAGCGCAGCAGCGGCTGCGCTTCGTCGACGAAGTCGCCGGCGGCGACGTGCAGGCATTGGATGCGGCCGGCGGCGCGCAGGGCCACGCCGTGCTGCATCTTCATCGCTTCCAGCACCAGCACGTCGGCGCCCGGCGCGCAGGTGTCGCCGGGCGCGGCGCCGAGCTGCACGATGCGGCCGGCCATCGGGGCGCGCAGCGTGAAGGCGCCCGGGTCTTCCCCGGCCGCCGGCTCGCGGATCGGCGCAGGCTCTGCATCCGCGAAGTGAGCGGCCCGCTCGTCGAGCCAGCGGGTGTGCAGCTCGCTTGCAGCCAGGGCCGGATCGTCGGCCAGGCGGCGCAGCAGCGGCAGGTTGGTGGGCAGGCCGTCGATGCGGCATTCGGCCAGCGCCTGGCACGACCGGCGCAGCGCATCGGCCAGCCGCGGGCCCGGGTGGTGCACGACCAGCTTGGCCAGCAGGCTGTCGTAGTGCGGCGACGGCTCCAGCCCGGCGCGGGCGTGGCCGTCGATGCGGATGCCGGGGCCTTGCGGCCATTCCAGCGCGGTGATGCGGCCGCGCGCCGGCCGGGCGCGGCCCTGCGCGTCCAGCGTCTCGGCGTTGATGCGCCACTGGATCGCGACGCCACGGGCTGTGGGCGGCTGGCGTGGGTCCAGGCCCAGCTCGGCGAGCGTCGCGCCCGCGGCCACGGCGATCTGCAGCTGCACCAGGTCCAGCCCGGTCACCGCCTCGGTCACCGTGTGCTCGACCTGCAGGCGCGGGTTGGCCTCGATGAAGGCGAAGGGCAGGGCGCGGGCCTCGGCGCCGCTCGCGTCCACCAGGAATTCGAAGGTGCCGAGGCTGCGGTAGCCGGCGGCGCGCGCCAGGCGCAGCGCGGCGCCGGCCAGCGCGTCGCGCAGCGCGGGCGGCAGGGCCGGCGCGGGTGCGATCTCGACCAGCTTCTGGAAACGGCGCTGCAGCGTGCAGTCGCGGTCGCCCAGCACGATCACGTCGCGGCCATCGCCCAGCACCTGCACCTCGATGTGCCGGGCACGCGGCAGCAGGCGTTCGGCGTACAGCGTGCCGAGCCCGAAGGCCGCCAGTGCCTCGGCCTGGCAGCGCTGCCAGGCCGCGGGCAACTGCGAGGCCTCGGTCACGACGCGCATGCCGCGGCCACCGCCGCCGGCCACGGCCTTCAGCACGATGCCGGCGTCCGGGTCGGCCGTGCGCTGGTCGGAGAAGAAGGCCTGCACGGTGTCCAGTTCCGCGGCCGCGGTGCCCGGCAGCAGCGGCACGCCCAGTTCGGCGGCCAGCGCGCGGGCGCGCGCCTTGTCGCCGAAGAGCGCCAATTGTGCCGGCGTCGGGCCGATGAAATGCAGGCCCGCGGCGGCGCAGGCCTGGGCGGCGTCGGCCCGCTCGCTGAGGAAACCGTAGCCGGGGTGCAGCGCATCGCAGCCGCGCTGGCGGGCGATGCCGACCAGCGCCGCCGTGTCCAGGTAGGCCGCGGGGCCGGTGGCCTCCAGCGCGACGGTGTCGTGCGCCAGCCGGGTGTGCGGCGCGCCGGCCTCGTCGGCGGCGTGCACCGCGACGGTGGCGATGCCGAGCTCGTGCGCGGCGCGGATCAGGCGCAGCGCGATCTCGCCGCGGTTGGCGATCAGCAGCTTCTGGAACATGGTGCGCGGGTTCTACCAAACGGCCGGCGCGGGCCGTGCTGCGTGCGCGACACGGGCGCCGCTCAGGGTGCATCGGCGGGGGCGCATGCGGTGTACCGGTTGGACCGGCCGGGTGAGGTCGGCGGCCACCGGCCCTGATGGCCTTGCGGCGGCGGCCGGGCGGCCGCCTGGGGCGGCGGTATGCGGATTGCCATGCCGGGTGGATCCAACCCGCAGGAGTTCCGCGATGACACAGGTTTCCGAGGCGATGACCCGCGGCGTCCGCACGATGGCGCCGGATGAGTCGGTGATGAAGGCCGCGCAGGCGATGGACGAACTCAACGTCGGCGCGATTCCGGTGTGCGATGGCGATCGCCTGGTCGGCATGGTGACCGACCGCGACATCGTGTTGCGCGCCGTGGCGCAGGGCTGCGCGGCCGACCGCACGCCGCTGTCCCAGGTGATGAGCGAGCATGTGCGCTGGTGCTACGAGGACCAGTCGGTCGAGGAGGTGGCGGCGCAGATGCGGCAGACGCAGATCCGCCGGCTGCCGGTGGTCGACCGCGAGCAGCACCTGGTCGGCATCGTCTCGCTGGGCGACCTGGCGGCCAAGGGCGAGGACGAACAGGCCGAGGACGTGCTGCGCGACGTCTCGGAGCCGGCCGAGCCGGACCGCTCCGGGCAATCGGCCGCCAGTGGCGCGGCGGGGGGCGGGGCGTCCAAGCCCGAAGTGCCGCCGGCCTGAGCCCGGCCATCTTCGCGCTGCAGGCGCCGCGGGCAAGCCGCGGCGCCGCGCCGGACGTCCCGGCCCTTGTCAAGCCGGGACGCGACTGGCCCTGGCCGCCAGTCGCCACCCTCGTGCATGCCGTCACGGCCTTGGCGCGGGCGCGCCGGGCCGGGTCAAGCGTTCCCCACATCGGCCGATATCGCCTGGACGAACAGGGCTGGGAATGGCCGATCCACGACGACACTCGACAACGGCCTTCCGGGGTTCCGGCGCGCCACGGCCAACGCCGACGGCCTGCGCGGCCGCACTGCTGCTCGGCGCCGCGCTGGCGCTGCCACGCCCCGCCGCCGCGCAAAGCGCCATCGAGCTGGCCGAGCTGCCGCTGGCCCGGCTGCTGGACATGGAGGTCACCGGCGCCTCGCGCATGGCCGGCCGGCGCAGCGAATCGGCGGCGTCGGTCAGCGTCGTCACCCGTGACGAGATCGAGGCGCTGGGCTGGCGCACGCTGGGCGAGGCGCTGCGCTCCTTGCGCGGCACCATGCTGGCCAGCGACCGCACCTACGACTACGCCGGCGTGCGCGGCTTCTACGCCAGCGGCGACTACAACACCCGCGTGCTGCTGCTGGTCGACGGCGAGCGCGTCAACGACCGGCTGTACGACCAGGCCTACCTCGGCGGCGAGTTCCCGCTGGAGATCGGCGAGGTCGAGCGCATCGAGTTCATCCCCGGCCAGGGCTCGGCGGTGTACGGCGCCAACGCCTTGTTCGGCGTCGTCAACGTCATCACCCGCGCCGCCGGCGCGCGCGGCGGCAGCGCCGGCATCGGCCTGGGGCGCGACGGCGAGCGCTGGTGGCGTGCGCACTGGCGGCAGCCCACCGGGCAGGGCGGCTGGCGGCTGGCCGCCACGCGCCTGCGCCGCGACGGCGCTTCCCTGGCGTACCCCGGTCCGGCCGATGACGCGAGCCACCGCGGACCGCAGCCCAGCGAGGCCGATGCCCCGCCCGCTGCCGCCGCGCTGCCGGTGCCGGGCCTGGAGAGCGAGACGCGCGACCAGCTGCGCGCGCGCTGGGACCATGGCGGCACCACGGTCAACGTCGTCTACGCCGACCGGCGCCAGGGCGTGCCCTGGGGCCTGGGCCTGGTGTTCGGCGACGCGCGCAACCGCTACCGCGACAGCTTCGCGCTGCTGAACCTGCGGCACGACGCCACGCCCAGCGCGTCCGAGCAGCTGACCTGGCGGCTGCACGCCGGCCAGTACCGCTTCGTCGGCGACTACGTCGTCGACTACCCGCCGGTGACGCTGAACCGCGACACCGGCCGTGGCCGCTGGTGGGGCGGCGAGCTGCGCCTGACCAGCACCCGCTTTGCCGGCCACCACCTGGTCGCCGGCCTGGAGTGGGAACGCGTGGCCGAGCTGGCGCAGCGCAACTTCGACATCGAGCCCGGCACCGGCCGCTACCTGGACGACGAACGCCGCTCGCAGCGCACCGCGGTGTTCGCCGAAGACCAGATCCGGCTCGGCGCCGACTGGACGCTGCACGTGGGTAGCCGGCTTGACCGCCAGCGCGGCGCGGCCTGTGCCGGCAGCCCGCGCGTGGCCCTGGCCTGGCGGCCGACCGACGACTGGCATGTCAAGGCCATCCACGGCCGTGCCTTCCGCCGCGCCAACGCCTACGAGGCCTACTACGAGGTGGACACGCCCGGCGGCTACCGCCGCAATCCCGCGCTGGGTCCGGAGCGGGTGCGCGGCGACGAACTCGGCGTCGAATGGCTGCCGAATGCGGCGTGGCGCGTGTCGGCCTCGCTGTACCGCAACCGGGCGCGGGGGCTGCTGATCCTGGGATACGACGAGCCGGCCGACCGCTACGAGGTCGCCAACACCGGCGCCTTCGCCGCCCGAGGCGCCGAGCTGGAAGTCGAGCATGCCGGCCGCCTGCTGCGCTGGCGCCTGAACGCGGCGCTGAACCAGGACCGCTCCGGCGCCGAGGCGGGATTTCCGGCGCTGTACCCGCGCCGGCAGCTCAAGGGCACGCTGGTGCTGCCGCTGGCCCGCGACTGGCGCCTGGGCGCCGAGCTGCAGGCCATGGGCCGGCGCGGCGACGCGCCCGGCCATGCGCTGGCCCACCTGGCGCTGGGCGGGCCGCTGCCGGTCTTGATGCACCGGCCGGTGCTGCAGCTGATGCTGCGCAACGTCTTCGACCGCCAGGCGTCCGACCCCGGGCCGGACGCGCAGCGCCTGCCCGTGCTGCCGCAGCCGGGCCGCCACTGGCGCCTGCAGCTGGACTGGCCGTTCGAGTAAGCCGTGACGCCGATGGCCAGCCCGCCCCGCTCCACGCTGCACCGCCGCTGCCGCCAGGCGTGGCAGCTGCTGCCCGGGCTGCTGCTGGCGCTGCCGGCGGTGGCGCTGGCGCTGGAAGAGCCACCGCTGAAGGCCGCCATCGTCTACAACCTGCTGCAGTACGTGCAATGGCCGGACGAAGCGGCGCTGGGCCCCGGCACGCCGCTGGCACTGTGTGCCGCGCGCCAGGGCGCGCTGTGGCCGCACCTGGCTGCGCTGAACGGCCGGGCGGTGCGCAGCCTGAAGCTGGAATTGCGCGATTCCGCCGACGAGGCCGCTGCCCGCGGCTGCCGCGCCTGGGTACTGGAAGATGGCGGCCGCGCGCCGCCGCCGCGCACCGAGCCCGGGCTGCTGACCATCGGCGACGGCGCCCGCGCCGACGCGGCCGGTGTCGTCATCGGCCTGCACCGCGGGCCGGCGAGCCGGCTGTTTTTCGACGTCGACCTGGTCGCGGCCCGCCAGCAGGGGCTGCAGCTCAGTTCCAAGATGCTGCGCCTGGCGCGGCAGGTGCGCGAATGAAGTTCAGCCTGACCCGACCCCCCGACGACGGCAGCACGCCGCGCGCGCGCGGCGCCCTGGGCGTGCGCCTGACGCGCCTGGCGCTGGCCGTGGCTGCGGTGGCGCTGCTGGTGACCGGCAGCGCGCTCAACGTGGCGATGCACCTGCTGGCCCGCGACGGCCTGGTGACCGAGGCCACCATCCAGGCCCGCATGCTGGCGGCCAACCTGGAGGCGCCGATCGTTTTCCGCGATCCGCGTGCCGCCGGCGAGGTGCTGTCCAGCCTGGACCGCTCGCCCGGCGTGGAGCGCGCCACTGTCTTCGACGGCGGGAACCGCCCGCTGGCCAGCTACTGGCGCGCCGAGGTCCACGAGGAACGCGAAGGCGCCGCCGGCGACGCGCAGCCGAACACCGAGCGCAACGACCTGGCCACCGGCGTGCGGCTGCCGGCGTCGGTGGCCGCGGCCGGCATGCCGGCCGAGCAGGTCGGCCACCGCTTCGCCGGCGACCTGTTGATCGTCACCGAGCGCATCGAGCAGGCCCGGCGCGAGATCGGCCGCGTGCGGCTCGAGGTGCCGCTGGCGCCGCTGCATGCGCGGGCCTGGGTCTTCGGCGGCATCACCGTCGCTGCCGCGCTGTGCGCGATGCTGCTGGCCTACCTGCTGGCGGTGGGCGTGCGGCGCGACGTGGACGTGATCGAGCGCCGCCTGGACGACCTGGCCCACCTGGACCCGGTGACCGGCCTCTTCAACCGCCATGCCGCGCGCGAGCACCTCGTGGTCTACGTCGACGAGGCCCGTGCCACCGGCGAAGGCTTCACCGTCGCCACGCTGGACCTGGACAACTTCAAGGCCGTCAACGACACGCTGGGCCACCACGTCGGCGACGAGATGCTGCGCCTGGTCGCGCAGCGCCTGCGCCAGGTGCTGCCGCCCGGCGCGCGCGCCTACCGCTTCGGCGGCGACGAGTTCGTCGTCATCGTGCCCGGCAAGGCCGAGGGCCAGGCCGAGGTGCACCCCGCCCGCATCGTGCGCCAGGCGCTGACCGGCACCGTGCGTGTCGAGGGCATCGAGATGCGCCTGGGCGGCAGCATCGGCATCGCGCGCTTCCCGGTCGACGGCGCCGGCGCGGACGAGGTGCTGCTGGCCTCCGACATGGCGATGTACCAGGCCAAGGCCGCCGGCAAGAACCAGGTCGCGGTGTTCCACCCCGGCCTGCGCGAGGCCAACGAACAGCAGCTGCGCACCGAAAGCGACCTGCGCACCGCGCTGCGCCTGGGCCAGCTGCGGCTTTTCTACCAGCCCATCATCGAGCTGGCGACCGGCCACTTCGTCGGCGCCGAGGCGCTGCTGCGCTGGGAGCATCCGCAGCGCGGCCTGCAGCTGCCGGCGCCGCTGATCTCGGTGGCCGAGCGATCCGGCCTGATCGTGCAGCTGGGCGGCTGGGTGCTGCAGGAAGCGGCGCGGCAACAGGTGGTGTGGCGATCGGTCGGCCTGCCGCCGTGGCCGGTGGCGGTGAATGTCTCGGGGCGGCAGCTGCGCGGCGGGCGGCTGCTGCAGCAGCTGGACCAGGCGCTGATGCGCACCGGCTGCCGCCCGGACTGCCTGGAGATCGAGCTGACCGAGCACACGCTGGTCGAGGACGTCGACGACAACATCCGCCTGCTGGCACGCCTGCGCGAGCGCGGCGTGCGCATCGCCATCGACGACTTCGGCACCGGCCTGTCGTCGCTGGCCTACCTGAAGCGCCTGCCCGCGGCCAAGCTGAAGATCGACCGCAGCTTCGTGCGCGACCTGCCCACCGGCCGCGGCGATGCGGCCATCGTGCAGGCCGCGCTGTCGATGGCGCAGGCGCTGGGCCTGGAGGTGGTGGCCGAAGGCGTCGAGACCACCGAGCAGCACCGCATGCTGCACGACATGGGCTGCCGCTACGGCCAGGGCTACCTCTACAGCCCGCCGCTCGATGCCGAGTCTTTTGCGCGTTGGGTGCAGGAGCGCCTGCCGGCGGCGCGCACCGGGCCGATGAGGGCGGCACAGGGGCCGGTCACGAAGGCGGACGCCTGACGAGGTCCGGCATGTCAGTCGGCCCGCTTGCCCGGCTCGATGCGCAGCACGCCGTCCTGCTGCTGCCAGCGCAGCTGGCCCAGCACGTTCATGCCCAGCAGCGGTCGCTCGCCCAGGCCGGGCAGCGCGACGATGCGCAGCCGCTCGGCGCGCACGCCGCCGCGCAGCTCGATGTCGGCGCGCACCGCTTCGCCCAGGGCCGGGCCGGCGGCGGTCATCGACTGCACCGGGCCGTCGCTGCGCAGGTCCAGCTCGCGCGCCAGCGTGGCCGAGATGGCGGTGGCGGTGGCACCGGTGTCGACCAGGAACTCGACCGCGCGGCCGTTGATCGTGCCCGGCCAGTGGTAATGGCCGTCGGGGCCGCGCCGCAGCTCGATGACGCCGTCGGCGGCGGAAAAGCGCGTCTGCGCCTCGCGGTGCTGCCAGGCCTTGACGCCGAAAAAGAGCGTCAGCCCCAGCAGCAGCCAGACGGCGGTGATCTTCAGCCCGTGCGGCAACTCGTGGTTCATCGGCCAAGTGTGCCCGGCCTGCAACGGCCCGGGCTTGCAACAGAAGTGCTGTGCCGCGGTGCGATGATCGCCCGATGGACGAGGCTCCCGTTTCCCGAACCCTGCCGCTGCCCGGCGGCGGCGCGCTGCCGGCCTTCGGCCTGGGCACCTGGCGCATGGGCGAAGACACCGGCCGCCGCAGCGCCGAAGTGGCCGCGGTGCGCGACGCGATTGCGCTTGGTTACCGTTTGATCGACACGGCCGAGATGTACGGCGAAGGCGGCGCCGAGACCGTGGTCGGCCAGGCCGTGGCCGAAGCGCTGCGTGCCGGCGACGTGGCGCGCGAGGCGCTGACCGTCGTCAGCAAGGTCTACCCGCACAACGCCAGCCTGCGCGGCACCATCGCCGCGTGCGACCGCAGCCGCCAGCGCCTGGGCCTGGACCGCATCGACGTCTACCTGCTGCACTGGCGCGGCGAACATCCACTGGCCGACACCGCCGCGGCCATGCAGGCACTGGCCGCCGATGGCCGCATCGGCCATTGGGGCGTCAGCAATTTCGATGTCGACGACCTGGATCAACTGCGGCAGGCCACCGATGCCGCTGGCCCGGCCTGCGCCACCAACCAGGTCTACTTCTCGCTCGGCGAGCGTGGCGTCGAGGTGGCGCTGTTGCCGTGGATGCAGCGCCAGGGCCTGCCGCTGATGGCCTACAGCCCGGTGGACCAGGGCACGCTGGCGCACTCGAAGGCGCTGGCGGCCATCGGCGAGCCGCTGGGGCTCAGCGCGGCGCAGCTGGCGCTGGCCTGGGTGCTGTCGCGGCCGGGCGTCTGCGCCATTCCGAAGGCCGTGCGGCCGCAACACCTGCGCGACAACCTGGCCGCCGCGCGCGTCACGCTGGATGCCGGCACGCTGGCGGCGATCGACCGCGCCTTCGCGCCGCCCACGCGCCGCACGCCGCTGGCCATGACTTGAACTGCTTGCTCCGATGACCGCTTCCCCCTCGTTCGATCTCGACACCTACCTGTACCGCATCGGCTTCCGCGGCGACCGCACCAACACGCTCGCCACGCTGGCCGCGGTGCAGCGCGGCCAGGCCACCAGCATCCCGTTCGAGAACCTCGACCCCTGGCTGCGCCGGCCGGTGGCGCTGGACATCGCGTCGGTGCAGCGCAAGCTGGTGCACGAAGGGCGCGGCGGCTTCTGCTTCGAGCACAACCTGCTGCTCGGCCAGGCGCTGCGCGCGCTCGGCTTCACGGTGCAGGACCTGTCCGCCCGCGTGCGCTGGAATACGCCCGACGACACGCCGCGGCCGCGCACGCACATGGTGCTGGTGGTCACGATCGGCGTGCAGCGCTACCTCGTCGACACCGGCTTCGGCGGCCACACGCTGACGGGACCGCTGCGGCTGGACCGCCGGTCGCCCCAGGCCACGCCGCACGGCTCGGTGCGCGTGCAGTACGCCGATGGGGTGTACACGCCGCAGGTGGAGCTGCAGGGCGAGTGGCGGGCGCTGTACAGCTTCGACCTGCAGCCGCAGCGGCCACCCGACTACGAGATGGCCTGCTGGTACATCTGCAACCACCCGGCCTCGATCTTCGTCACGACGCTGATGGCGGCGCGCCCGCTGGCCGACGGCCGGCTGGCGCTGCGCAACCGCGAGCTGACCTTCTACGGCCTGGATGGCCGCATCGAGGCCGAGACGCTGCCGTCGCCCGACGCCGTGTGCGAGGTGCTGGCCGCGCGCTTCGGCATCCGCCTGGACGGCCTGGCGCCGGCACTGGCCGCGTCCTTGGAGAACTAGCAGCCATGGCGCGCACGGCGATCGTCAGCGCGATGGACGAAGAACTGCGCGGGCTGCGGCAGCACCTGGCCGGGGCCGGGTGCGTTCGCCACGCCGGGCGTGATTTCTGGACCGGCACGCTGGCCGGTGCGCCGGTGGTGCTGGTGCTGGCCGGCATCGGCAAGGTGGCCGCGGCCACCACGGTGGCCACGCTGCTGTGCCGTTTCGGCGATGTGTCGCGGCTGGTGTTCACCGGCGCGGCCGGCGGCCTGGGCGAGGGCGTGCGGGTCGGCGACATCGTGGTGGCCGACGCGCTGCTGCAGCACGACATGGATGCGTCGCCGCTGTTTCCGCGCTTCGAGGTGCCCTTGTACGGGCGCAGCCGGTTCGCGGCGGATGCCGGGCTGGCGACTGCCGCGGGCGGCGCCGCGGAGACGATGCTGGCCGTCGTGTGCGCGGGCGGCGCCTGCCTCGATGGCGGGCTGTCGCAGGCCCACCTGGACGAGTTCGGCCTGGTGCGGCCTCGGGTTCACCGGGGCTTGATCGTCAGCGGGGACCGGTTCGTCTCCAGCGCCGGTGAATGCGCTGCCTTGCGCGCGGCCTTGCCGGATGCGCTGGCGGTCGAGATGGAAGGCGCCGCCGTCGCGCAGGTGTGCACGGATTTCGGCGTGCCGCTGGCGGTGGTGCGGACGGTGTCCGACCGCGCGGATGACGCGGCGCACGTGGATTTCGTGCGTTTCATCGGGGACGTGGCGAGCCGGTACACCGTGGCGGTCGTGCTGGGCTTGCTGGGTGCGCCGCACTTGAAGTCGCCGTGACCCGGGCCAAACCGCGTCTCGCCCGCCGGGGCGAGACGCGGCCCAGTGCCCCGTGCCGGTGGTGGCAAAGGGCTCAGCCCAGCGCGCGCAATTCCCGCAGGGCGACGGACAGCATCGCCGCATCCGCCACCGGCACCGCCCGCAACTCCGCCATCAATTGGGAAGCCCGCTCCAGGGCCCGTGCGTTCTCTTGTGCCCACGCGGACACCAGCGCCGCCGGCTCGGCCGGACGAGCGGTGCCTGAAGACAGCACCGACGACGTGATCCCGCGCTGCAGGCTGGACAGGTCGTCCAGCATCGCGCCCTTGGCCAGCATCTGCCAATGCTGGTCGCCCGGCAGCGCCGCGATGCGCTCGCGCAGCCAGGCGATGCCGAGCTTGGCCGCCACGTCGAAGTAGATCGTCGCCACCGGCTCCACCGGCTGCCGTGCCGTGGTGGCCACCTCCGCGATGTCCAGCGTCGAGAACAGCGCGGAGAAGTTGACCACCCGCTCGGCCAGTTCCTTCGGCACGCCCTGGCCGACGTAACGCCCGATCGCCTCGTCCACGCGGGCGCGTTCGGATTCCTCCAGCAGCACCGGCAGCCGCGCCCGCACCGCTTCCACGCCCGGCGTGAAGTGGCCGATGGTCGACGCCATGTCCTCGCCCAGGCGCTTCGAACGCAGGAACCACTTGGTGCCGCGCTCCAGCTGGCGCGACAGGTCGATCAGCATGTGCGACTGCACCGCGTCGGCCACCACGTTGTCCAGCGCCTCGATGGCGACCCAGAGGTGCACCATGCCGAAGATCTCGCGGCTGATCAGGTAGGCGCGCACGATCTCGAAGGGCCGGGCGCCGGTGGTTTCGGCCAGCCGGTGCACGAAGGTGCTGCCGACCCGGTTCAGCATGCTGTTGATGACGTGGGTGGCGATGATCTCCCGCTTCAGCGGGTGGCGCGCCATGTAGCCGGCGAAGCGCGCGTGCAGCTGCTGCGGAAAATAACGCGCCAGCGCCGTGGCCACCCACGGGTCATCCGGCAGCGGCGAGGCCAGCACCTCGTCGTACAGCCACATCTTGCTGTAGGCCAGCAGCACTGCGCGTTCCGGCGCGGTCAGGCCCAGGCCGGCGGCGCGGCGTTCGGCGATTTCCGCGTCGTCGGGCAGGAACTCGATGGCGCGGTTCAGGCGGCCGGCCTTTTCAAGGAACTGCATGAAGCGCGTCTGCGCATCCAGCAGCTGCGGCGCGATGTGGCCGGTGACCGACAGCACCTGGGTCTGGAACACGTTGTCGCGCAGCACCAGCGAGGCCACGTCGTCGGTCATCTCCGGCAGCAGCGCGTTGCGCTGCTTCTCGGTCAGCTCGCCTTCGCTCACCGCCAGGCCGAGCAGGATCTTGATGTTGACCTCGTGGTCGGAGGTGTCGACGCCGGCGGAGTTGTCGATCGCATCGGTGTTGATGCGGCCGCCGGCCAGCGCGAACTCGATGCGGCCGCGCTGCGTGCAGCCGAGGTTGCCGCCCTCGGCGAAGACCTTGCAGCGCAGCTCGCGGCCGTCCACCCGCAGCGCGTCGTTGGCGCGGTCGCCCACCTGCGCATGCGTCTCGTCGCTCGCCTTCACGTAGGTGCCGATGCCGCCGTTGTAGATCAGGTCCACCGGCGCCTTCAGGATGGCGTTGACCAGCTCGGTGGGCGTCAGCGATTCGGCCTGCACGTCGAGCACGGCGCGTACTTCGGGCGTCAGCGCGATGGACTTGGCGCTGCGCGGGTGGATGCCGCCGCCGGCGGAGATCAGCTTGGCGTCGTAGTCGGCCCAGGACGAGCGCGGCAGCTTGAACATGCGCTCGCGCTCGAGGAAGCTGGATGCCGCGTCCGGGTTCGGGTCGAGGAAGATGTGGCGGTGGTCGAAAGCGGCCACCAGCCTGATGTGGCGCGACAGCAGCATGCCGTTGCCGAACACGTCGCCCGACATGTCGCCGATGCCCACCACGGTGAAATCCTGCGCCTGGGTGTTGACGCCCATCTCGCGGAAATGCCGCTTCACCGATTCCCAGGCGCCGCGGGCGGTGATGCCCATCACCTTGTGGTCGTAGCCGATCGAGCCGCCGGAGGCGAAGGCATCGCCCAGCCAGTGGCCGTACTCCTTGCTGATGGCGTTGGCGTAGTCGCTGAAGGTGGCGGTGCCCTTGTCGGCCGCGACGACCAGGTAGGGGTCGTCGGCGTCGTGGCGGCGCACGTCCGGCGGCGGCACGATCTGGCCGCCGACCAGGTTGTCGGTGAGGTCGAGCAGGCCGCGCAGGTAGTCCTGGTAGCAGGCCACGCCTTCCCTCATGTAAGCGTCGCGGTCGCTCGCGGGCGGCGCCTTCTTCAGCACGAAGCCGCCCTTGGAGCCCACCGGCACGATGACGGTGTTCTTCACCATCTGCGCCTTCACCAGGCCCAGCACCTCGGTGCGGAAATCCTCCGGCCGGTCGGACCAGCGCAGGCCGCCGCGCGCCACCTTGCCGCCGCGCAGGTGCACGCCTTCGAAGCGGGTGGAGTAGACGAAGATCTCGAACATCGGCTTCGGCGCCGGCAGCCCGGGCACCTTCGATGAATCGAACTTGAAGGACAGGAAGCTGCGGCGCCGGCCCTGGGCGTCGCGCCGCCAGTAGTTGGTGCGGGTGGTCGCCCGGATCAGGCCCAGGATCTGCCGCAGCACCCGGTCTTCCGACAGGTTGGCCACCTGCTCCAGCGCCGATTCGACGTTGGTGGCCGCGGCCGTGGCACGCGCCTCGGCATCCGCGCCGCCGGCGGGATCGAAGCGGGCCAGGAACAGCCCGACCAGGCTGCGCGCGATGCCGGCATGCGTCACCAGCGTGGATTCGACGAAGGCCTGCGACAGCGCGAAGCCGATCTGCCGCATGTAGCGGGCATAGGCGCGCAGCACCACGATCTGCTCGGCCGGCAGGCGGGCGGCCACCACCAGGCGGTTGAAGTCGTCGTTCTCGACCTCGCCCTTCAGCACCGCGGCGAAGGCGTCCTCGAAGACCTGGTGCAGCGCATCGACCTCCAGCTCGCCGGCCGCATCGGCCGCCTGCAGGCCGAAGTCGTGGATCCACACTGGCGGGCCGCCGTCGGGCGTCACGCGGTAGGGGTGCTCGTCCAGCACCTTCATGCCCAGGTGCTCCAGCATCGGCAGGCTGACGCTCAAGGTGAGCGGCTCCGCCAGCCGCAGCAGCTTGAAGCGCAGCGTGCCGGGCGCGGCTTCCAGCGGCCGGTACAGGCTCATCGCGAAGGGCTTCTCGGGCGTCAGCGTGGCCATCATCGCGATGTCGGCCACGGCGGCGCGGGCCGGGAACTCTTCGCGGTAGCCGGCCGGGAAGGCACCCTGGAACTGGCGCAGCAGCGCGATGCCGCGCGCCTCGCCGCCGGATTCGACCAGCGCGGTCTTCAGGTCGTCGTCCCAGCGGCGCGCGGCGGCGATGAGCCGCGCCTCGACGTCACGCACGTCGAAGGCCGGGATCTGGCCGGGCGTGGTGCGCACCATGATCTGGATGCGCGCCAGCACCGATTCACTCAACGAGACGTTGAACTCGGAGCTGAGGCCGTTGAAGGCCTTCAGCAGGATGGCCTGCCATTTCTGCCGCAGCTCGGTGGTGTAGTGCTCGCGCGGCACGTAGATCAGGCAGGACAGGAAGCGCTCGAAGGGGTCGCGCCGCACGAAGAGCCGGAAGCGCTGGCGGTCGCCCAGGTGCAGGATGCCGGTGGCGGTGGCCAGCAGCTCGTCGGTGGGGGTCTGGAACAGCTCGTCGCGCGGGTAGGTGGCGAGGATGTTGTCCATCGCCTTGCCGGCGTGGCTGCCGGGCGCCAGGCCGGCGCGGGCGATCACCTCGGCCACCTTGCGGCGCAAGAGCGGGATGTCGGCCGGGTTGGCGCTGTAGGCGGTGGAGGTGAAGAGGCCGAGGAAGCGGTCCTCGCCGATCACCGCGCCGGCGGCGTCGAAGCGCTTGACGGCCACGTAGTCGAGGTAGCCGGGGCGGTGCACGGTGCTGCGCGCGGTGGACTTGGTGACCACCAGCAGCTCCGGCCGCCGCGCGAAGGCGCGTACTTCGGGCGGTAGGGTGTTGTAGGTCGGCACCACGTCCAGCGCATGCTCGTCGCGCAGGATGCCCAGCCCCGAGCCCGACACCACGCCCACCGCGTCGCCGCCGTCCTGGCCGCTCAGCGTGTGGCTGCGGCAGCCGAGGAAGGTGAAGTGGTTGTCGGCCAGCCAGCGCAGGAAGGCCACGCCTTCGTCCACCTCGCCGGGCGGCAGCGGCGGCGGTGCCGATTCGATCTGCTGCACGGTGGACATCGCGCGCTCGCGCATCGCGGCCCAGTCGGTCACCGCGGCGCGCACGTCGCCCAGCACGTGCTCGATGTCGGCCACCAGGGCTTCGAGGCGCGAGGGCTCGGGCACGCGGTCGACCTCGACGTGCATGAAGGATTCACGCTGGCCGGTGCCTGTGCCCTGGGCGGCGAGGCCTTGCAGCTGGCCGGCTGCATCACGCTGGACGTCGACCAGCGGATGGACGATCAGATGCAGCGTCAGGCCGTTGCGGTTGACTTCCATCGTCACCGAGTCGACGAGGAAGGGCATGTCGTCGTTGACGATCTCGATCACCGTGTGGGTGGACTGCCAGCCGTGCTCGGCCACCGACGGGTTGAAGGCTCGCACACGGGCGCGGCCGGACTCGCGCTTGCGTGCGAAATGCCAGTGCGACAGCGCGGCGCCGTAGAGGTCGGCCGTCTCGCGCTCGGCCAGGTCCTCGGGGTCGACCTGGCCGAAGTACTGGTCGATGAAGGCGGCCAGCGTCTCGCGCTGGTCGGCGGGCAGGCGGGCCTGCACCATGGCCTTCACCGCGGCCAGCAGTTCGGCCTTGCGGCCGGCGCTTGTTGTTGTCGGCATGCTGCTTGTCTCCTTCTTCCAGGCCCGCCGACTCTAACCCGCAGTGCCCCGCCGTGGTGCGCGCATCAGTCTTCGCACCAGGCCCGCGGCACGGTGGACGGCAGCCACTGCAGGTCCGGTTGTGCGCGCAGGTGCGCGAGCAGCGCATCGACGACGACGCGCACCCGCGGCGACAGGAAGCGGCGGTGCGGGTAGTGCAGCACGACCTCGCGCTGGCCGGGTTCGTGGCGGCCGCGCAGCAGCACCTTCAGCATGCCGGCGCGCAGGTGCTCGGCCACGTGCTGCAGGCCGGTCTGGCAGATGCCGGCGCCGGCCAGCGCCAGGTCCACCGGCGCTTCGGGGTCGCTGCACCACAGGCGCGCGGCTGGCGGCGCGCCGGCCGTGTCGCCGTCGAACAGCCAGTGCGCCGTGGCGCCGGAGGCCAGGCGCACGCCGATCAACTGGTGCTGTGCCAGCTCGGCCGGCGTGCGCGGCACGCCGTGGCGGTGCAGGTAGCCGGGCGAGGCCACCAGCACCACCGGCAGCGGGCATACCGGCCGCGCGACCAGGCTGCTGTCGGCCAGGCGCGCGCCGCGGATGCCGATGTCGAAGCCATCGGCGATCAGGTCGACCTGGCGGTTGTCCAGGCCCAGCTCGATCTCCAGCGCGGGATGCGCTTCGAGCAGTTGCGGCAGCAGCGGCATCACCCAGCGCCGGCCGAAGGCCACGCTGGCCGAGATGCGCACGCGGCCGGCCACCGCGCCGGTGGGCTGCGTGCTGGCGCCGACGGCGTCCTGCAGCGCGGCCAGCGCCGGCACGGCACGGTCCAGGAAGGCCTGGCCCTCGGGCGTGATGTGCAAGCGGCGGCTGGTGCGCTGGAACAGGCGCAGGCCCAGCGCCTTCTCGAAGCCGGCCACGTTCTTGCTGACCGCCGCCGGCGTGAGGTCCAGCCGCGCGGCCGCGGCGGTGAAGCTGCCGGCCGCCGCCGCTTCCACCACGGACAGCAGTCCTTGCAGGTTCTTCATGTCGTTCAACTCGCGGTTGAAGATGGCTGGAGCGGCATTGTCTTCGCGGCAAGCGGGCCGCTTCCTACAGTGGCGCCCATCCCAACGACCCCTTCGGAGAAGATGCGATGAGCCTTTCCATCACCCGGCGCGTGCTGTTCGGCCTGCTGTCCGCGGCCACCTTCAGCGTGGCAGCGCCGGCCGCGCAGGCCGGCAGCTTGAACGTGTTCACGTCCGATGCGGCCGGCTTCAACACCCACTCGGTCTGGTACGACGACGGCCGCGAGGTGACGGTGGTGGACGCGCAGTTCACCCACGCCCATGCGCAGGCGGTGATCGACCATGTGAAGAGCCGCACCCGCTCGCCGATCACCCGCGTCATCGTCACCCACCCGAATCCCGACAAGTTCAACGGCCTGCCGGTGTTCCATGCGGCGGGCGCGGTCAGCATCGCGTCGGCCGCCACGGCGGCGGCGATGCCGGGCGTGGACGCGTACAAAAGGCGTTTCTGGATCGACGTGGCCGGCGCCTTCACCGAAGCGACGTACCCGCGCGTGGAACCCGTGAAACAGACCTTCACGAAGCGGATGACCATCCGCCTGGCCTCGGGCGAGACGCTGACGCTGACCGAGCTGGCGCAGCCCGGCATCTCCAGCCATCAGACCGTCGTGCGCATCGACAAGACCGGCGACCTCGTCGTCGGCGACCTCGTGCATTCGAACCACCATGCCTGGCTGGAAGGCGGCATCGTCGGCGGCAAGCCGGTGCCTGCGCTGGCGGGCTGGAAGGCCGGCCTGCGTGAACTGCCGCGCCTGGGGTCGGGCAAGGTCTATGGCGGCCGCGGCGATGCGCTGCCGGTGCGCGAAGCGGTGGCGCAGCAGGTGGCGTACCTGGAGCGTGCCGAGGCGCTGGTGGACCGCTACCTGGACGGCCTGGGCGAGCGGGTGCAGGAACTGGCCGACCCGGCGCGCCGCCAGGCGCACCATGCGGCGATCCAGGCCGCGGTGGCGGCTGCATTCCCGGGCTACGCCGGGCCCGACATGGTGGGCTACAGCGTCTACGGCCTGGTGCAGCAGAAGCTCGCGCAGCGCCGGCCTTGAGCAGCATCCGTGCCGGCGCGGCCGGCGGTGACGCGCAGTCACCGCAGCATGCCCATGGTCACCATCCACGCCGGACAGCGGGCCGTACACTGATTCGAAGCCCGGTGCGGCCGGGCGCGAATGGAGAGTCCCGCCATGCACTCGGTGCGCATCGAGCTGCTGCAGCAGATGCCGATCTTCGGCGCGATCAGCGAAGAGGCGCTGGCCTACTTGCTGGAGCCCGCGGCCGAAGTGCGGTTCGCGGCCGGCGCCTGGCTCTTCCGCGAAGGTGACCCGGCGCAATCGATGTACGTGCTGGAGTCGGGCCGGGTCGCGATCCTGAAATCATGGGACGGCCGCGACCTGCTGGTGCGCGAGCTGGGCCAGGGCGACTGCATCGGCGAGATGGCGCTGCTGGACCTGTTTCCGCGCAGCGCCTCGGTGCAGGCGGTGGAGGATTGCGTCGCGATCGAGCTGAGCGCCGCGCACCTGATGCGCCTGTACGAGCACGACCTGGAGCAGTTCGCGCTGATCCAGATGAACCTGGCGCGCGAGATGAGCCGCCGCCTGCGCCTGACCGACGACCTGCTGTTCCGCTCGCGCATGGGCGAGCCGCCGGTGGCGGCGCCACCGGTGTTCCGTAGCACCTGAACCAGGCCGCGTGAAGCGTTCGCCACGGCCGCGTGCGGCGTGGCGAATTCCTCGCGGCATCCGCGCTTCGTTCCGCAGCTTCTTCAGGCCTCGGCGGCCGCGCGCTCGCCCGGCCACAACGCCAGGCCGCCGGCCAGGCTGAAGGCCCGCTGGCGGCCCAGCCGCCGCAGCGCGCGCGCCGCCACTGCGCTGCGCTTGCCGCTGCGGCAGACGAAGACCAGCGGGGTCTGCGCCGGCAGCGCCAGCCAGGCTGGCAGCGCATTCAGCAGTGCGGACAGCGGCACGGTTTCGGCTTCCGCGCCGCCGGCCAGTGCCGGTACCTGCCCCAGGCGTTGTTCGGCGGCCTCGCGCACGTCCACCAGCCGCGGCGCGGGCCCGGCCGCGAGCAGCCCTTGCAGGTCGGCCGGCGTCAGCGCGACGGCGGCATCGCAGGCCTCTTCGGCGGCGTCGACCCGGGCGCCGCAGGCGACGGTTTGGTACTCGGTCAGGCCCAGGCCGCATTCCAGCGTGGCCTTGGCGGCGGCAAAGGCCTGCGCGTCCATGCGGCCTTCGAGCACCGCGGCCAGCAGCGGCTGCGCGGCCGCTTCGATCGCCAGCGTGGTCGCGAAGCGCTGGCCGTCGTCGTGGCCCGGCAGCAGCAGCGTGTGCGGACCGACCGTCCGCGCCAGCGCGAGCAGCGACGGGCCGTAGGCCAGCGGCACGCTCTGCGCAAAATCGCTGCGGCCCAGCGCACCTGGCATCACTGCATCGCCGACGAAGGCGGCACACAGGCCGCTGTCTTCGTCGTGCAGCAGGTAGGCGGTGGAGTCCTCGGTGTGGCCGGGCACCGGCAGCCGCGTGAGCCAGCGCCGGCCGAGGGTGATGCGATCCTGGCCGGCGGGCCAGCCCAGCGCATCGATGGACGTGCCGGGCGCGGCCGGTTCGGCGCGCAGCGCGTCGCGCAGCGCCGGCGCCGACGAGGCGTGGTCGCCATGGCTGTGCGTGTCCAGCACCGCGGCCAGCGTGTAGCCCTGGCAGCGCAGCCAGGGGGCGAGCTGCGCCGTCAGCTCGGGCAGCGGGTCGATGACGACGCAGCGGCGCGTGGCGGCGTCGGCGATGACATGGCAGCAGGCGCCGTCCACCTCGTGGCGCGTCAGGCCGTCGGCCAGCCCGGCCGGGCCGCTGAGGGTGCCGCCCAGGCAGTTGGCGCGCACCGCGTCGCCGCAGGCGCGGATGCGAGTGCAGGCCTGGGCGATGAAGTCAGCGTCCACCACCGGGCCGAAGGACAGGCGCACGGCCGACTCGGCCTGCCAGTCGGGCAGGCCCATGGCCTGCAGCACGTGGCTGGGTTCGGCGCGCGCCGCGCCGCAGGCCGAGCCGGCGGACACGCGCAGGCCCGCGGCATCGAACAGGTCCAGCACCTGCTTCGACCCGAGGCCGGGCACCGAGAAGTTCAGCGTGGTCGGCAGGCACAGCCCATGAACGGTGTTGAATACCAGGCCCGGGAAGGCCGAGACCAGCGCGTCGGCCAGCCGGTCGCGGAAGGCGGCCAGCGTGGCGCCGTCGCGGAAGCGCTGGCCGCTCTCCAGTGCCGCTAGCACCGCGCCCAGCGCGGCGATGCCGGTCATGTTCTCGGTGCCGGATCGCGATGCGCCTTCCTGGCCGCCGCCGGCCATCAGCGGCGTGAAGGGCGCGCCCTCGCGCACGTAGAGCAGGCCGATGCCCTTGGGCGCATACAGCTTGTGGCCGGAGTACGGCGCGTAGTCGATGAAGCGCCCGGACCAGCCGGCGTCCAGCCGCTGCGGCAGCTTGCCCAGCGCCTGCACGCTGTCGACCAGCCACAGCGCGGCGCTGCCGCCCAGGGCCTCCGCGATGCCGGCCAGGTCGCTGACGACGCCGGTCTCGTTGTTGGCCGCCATCGTGCACACCAGGCCGGCTGACGGGGCGTGCGCGCGCAGCCAGGCCAGGTCGTGGCGGCCGTCGCGGTCGACGGGAATCGCCAGCACCTCCAGCCCCAGGCCCAGCAGTGTGTTCCAGTGCCGCAGCGCCTCGGGCACCGCCTTGTGCTCGGTGGCCCCGTACAGCAGGCGGGTCGGCATCGGCTGGCCCGTGGCGCGGCGCGCGGCGAGGGACTGCAGCGCGGACAGCACCGCCGTCTGGATGCCTTCGGTGGCGCCGCTCAGGAACAGCAGGCGGCCGGTGGACGCCCCCAGCACCCGGCGCGCGCGCGCGCGCACGCCGTCCAGCAGCGCGCGGGCGCGCAGGCCGGCGCTGTGGGTGCTGCTGGGGTTGCCGTAGTCCTCGGTCATCGCCGCCAGCGCGGCATCCTTGGCCTCGGCCAGCACGGGCGTGGTGGCGTTGGCGTCCAGGTAGATTTCCATGTCGGTCTCGAGTGGGGCGGTGTGCCTGGGGACCGAACCGCACGACGGACGTGCGCGCCCCGGTCCCTGGCGTCTTCGCGATGGCCGGCAGTGTGCGATCGGGCGCAGGAAAAGTGCTTGCAATGTTCCGGGCAGCCGGCGCAAGCGCTGCGATTCCATTCCACGAATCGGATCGATAGGGGAAGGAAATTGCACGCAGTGCGCACTGGCCCTTGTTTTGTCGCGAGGCAAGGTGTCGCACGGCAGGCAAGGACCTTGCGACTTTGTTGCCTGGATAGGCAAAATCGGCGCTGTTTTCTGCTCAGGAGCCGCCGCAAATGAGAAAGCTGGACGCCGTCGACCGAGAGCTCCTGAAGCTGCTGCAGCAGGATGCGGAGACCCCCATCGGCAAGATGGCCGAGGCCGTGAACCTGTCGCCCACGCCCTGCTGGCGGCGCATCCAGCGCCTGCGTGACGAGCGCTTCATCACCAAGCAGGTGGCCCTGCTCGACCCGGTCAAGCTGAATGTCGGCGT
>Ga0196963_10000664_pt1 | contig 28435 bp, 23 predicted proteins | sample S1_5metaG_FD_148600 | JGI IMG/M metagenome (GOLD analysis project Ga0196963, IMG submission 148600) | Soil microbial communities from Anza Borrego desert, Southern California, United States - S1_5 | ecosystem: Environmental > Terrestrial > Soil > Desert | place: USA: California | collected...
CGGTGGCGAACGTGCGCAACGCGTACTGGGATCTGGTGTTCGCGCAGAGCGCGGTCGACGTGGCCCAGCGCGCCACCGATCTCGCCGACAAGCTCGTCGAGGACAACCAGGCGCGCGTCGAAGTCGGCACGCTGGCGCCGCTCGATATCGTGCAGGCGCAGGCCGAGGCGGCGACGCGCCGCCAGAACCTCGCCGCCGCCGAAGCCGGCGCGCAGACCGCAGAGATCGCGCTGAAGCGGTTTCTGGTGAGCGGCACCGACGATCCGCTGTGGCGCCAGACGCTGCGGCCGGTCGATCTGCCCTCGCTGCAGCCGCCGCCGGCAGATGTCGAAGGCGCGATTCGCAACGCCTTGGCGCAGCGCACCGACGTGCTCAATACGCGCAAGACGCTGGACGTCAACGACGTCAATATTCGGTTCTTCCGCGACCAGTCGCTGCCGGACCTCGATCTCAATGCCAGCTATGGCGCGCAGGGCATCGGCGGCACATTTTTCCGCCGCAGCGGATCGGGCATCGAAAGCCAGGTCGTCGGCACCATCCCCGGCGGGTTCTTCGATGCGCTCAGCGTGTTGCGGCAGCGGGACTATCCCAATTGGAATTTCTCGGTGACGCTGTCGTATCCGCTGATGGGTAGCCAGGCCGACGCACAGCTGGCGCGCGCGCGACTGCAACGCAACCAGTCGCTGACCCGTCTGCGCGCGCTGGAAGTGCAGGTCGCCGCCGAGGTCGCCAACGCGGCGCTCACGGTGCAGAGCAACCTGAAGCGCGTCGAAGCGGCGACCGCGGCTCGCGAACTGGCGCAGAAGCGCCTCGAAGCCGAGCAGAGCAAATTCGACGTCGGCATGACCACCAATTTCTTCGTCGTCCAGGCGCAGCGCGATTTACGCGATGCGCAGAACTCCGAGCTGCGCGCGCTGGCCGATTACCGCAAGTCGCTGGTGAACTTCGAGCGCGCCCAACAGGCGCCCGCCGGGGGTGGTGGTGGCAATTTCAACCAAGGGGGCCAATAGGGTGCCATGGTGCCAAAGGGTAGATGGCACTTTGGACGGTGGCACCTTGGCAGTTTGGCAGCACCACCCCGTGGCACCTTGGCACTTTGAAAGGGTTTGAGACAGGTTCGTTATGCGCAAATTTGTAGTGATCGCGATCGTGCTGGCCGTCGCCGGTGGCGCCGCTGTGTACTTCGGCGTGTTCTCGCGCGGCGGTGAGGCCGCATCGGGACCACAGGCGGGCGGACCTGGCGGCGCGCCCGGCGGCGAGGGTGGTGCGCGCGGCGGCGGGCGCGGCAATCAGGGCGGCGGCGGCGGGTTTGGCGGATTCGGCGGCCCCGGAGGACCTGGTGGCGGAGGCGGCCCGCGCGTGCCGATGACCGTGGAACTCGGCACGGCCAAACGCGGCGACGTTGCCGCGCACCTGACGGTCGTCGGCAACCTGATCGGCCTGCAGACGGTCGACGTCGCGCCCCGTCTCGGAGGACGCTTGTTGAGCGTGTCGGTGCAGCTCGGCGACCCGGTTCGCCGCGGCCAGGTGATTGCAAAGGTCGAAGACCGCGAAATCGCGGAGCAGGTCAATCAGGCGGAAGCGTCGATGCAAGTGTCGAAAGCGACGATTCGCCAGCGCGAGGCCGATCTCAAGGTCGCGGAGCTGAACTTCGAGCGTTCGAAGAACCTGTTCGAGCGTCAGCTGCTGGCGAAGCAAGCGCTCGATGATGCCGAGTCGCGGTACATGGCGGCGCTGGCGCAGCTCGATTTGTCGAAAGCCCAGCAGTCGCAGAACGAGGCGCGCCTGCAGGAGCTGAAGTTCAATCTCAATAACACCATCATCACCTCCCCCGTCGACGGCTTCATCGGCCGCCGCAACGTCGACCCCGGCGCGATGGTCAACACCAACACGGCGATCGTGTCGGTCGTCGACATCTCGCGCCTGAAGCTGATTGTCAACGTGGTCGAGAAGGATCTTCGCAACGTCACGGCGGGCGACGTCGGCGTCGTCGAAGTCGACGCGTATCCGGGCGAGCGGTTCAACGGCCGCATCGCGCGCGTCGCGCCCGTGCTGGATCCGGCGACGCGGACCGCGTCGATCGAGATCGAGATTCCCAACACCGACAAGCGATTGAAGCCGGGCATGTATGCGCGGATTTCGCTGACCGTCGAAGAACGCAAGGACACGCTGGTCGCCCCGAAGAGCGCGATCATCGACTTCGAGAACAAGCGCGGCGTGTGGATGCCGAGCGAAGACCGTCGTGCGCAGTTCGTGCCGGTGACGCTGGGCATCGAAGGGCCGGAGCAGATCGAGATTGTCGCCGGCCTGAAAGAAGGCGACCGGTTCGTCACGACCGGCGCGGCCGCCGTGCGCAACAACGATCAATTGATCATCGCGGGTGAAGGCGGCGCCGGCGGCGGTCCGGGCAAGGGCCGCGGCGAGGGCCGCGGTGGCGGCCAGGGCGCCGAGGGACGCAAGTTTCAAGGGGGCGAAGGCGCCCGCAAATTTCCGGGTGGCGGCGACGGCGCGCCGCGCAAACGGCCGCAGGGCAACCAGTAGAACGGTCGCCATCAGCCAGTCGCCAGATCAGATCGCTCGTCAGTCGGGATGCACATATGTCGATTCCTCGCTTAGCCATCGAACGTCCGGTGACCATGTTCATGATTTCCATGGTCATCATCCTGCTCGGGGCCATCTCGCTTACGCGCCTGCCGGTGGACCTGATGCCGGACACGCAGATGCCGACCATCACGGTCCGCGTCAACTACACGGGCGTCGGGCCGCTGGAGATGGAGGAACTCGTGACGCGGCCGATCGAGCAGGCGGTCAGCGCCGTCGCCGGTCTCGAGCGCGTCGACTCGACGTCGGCGGAAGGCAACGCGAATGTCCGCCTCAATTTCGCCTGGGGCACCGACCTCAGCGAAGCGGCCGATGAGGTGCGCACGCGCCTCGATCGCGTGCGCGGCCGCTTGCCGGAGGATGCCGATCCGCCCACGGTCTTCAAATTCGATTCGACGGCGATGCCGATCATGGGGATCGGCGTCGAAGGCGACTTCGATCCGGTGACGCTGCGCGAGCTGGCGCAGAACGACCTGTCACCGCGTCTCGAGCGCGTCGCCGGCGTCGCCGCGGTGACGATTAACGGCGGCTTGCGCCGCCAGATCCGCGTCGACCTGTCCCGCGAGAAGCTGACCGCTCTCAACCTCTCGCCGGATCGCGTCATTCAGATCCTGCGTACCGAAAACCAGAACATCCCGCTCGGCGAAATCAACGACGCCGATCGCACGCTGCTGCTGCGCAGCCCCGGCCAGTTCACCAACATCGAAGAGATCAGGAACATCGTCGTCATGACCCGCGACGGCGTGCCGGTCTACATGCGCGATATCGCCGAGGTCCGCGACACCACCGAGGATCGCCGCTCCTTCATGCGCATCAACGGCGTCAACGGCATCCGCATGCAGGTGACCAAGCAGTCGGGCACCAATACCATTCAAATCGCCGAGGGGGTCAAGCGGGAGGTCGCGCGCATCAACTCCGAGGTGGACGGCATCAAGCTGCAGGTCCTCGACGATCAGTCGCGCTTCATCCAGCGCGCGATCGGCAGCGTCCAGGAGCACGCCATGATCGGCGGCCTGCTGGTCATCGCGATCATCTATTTGTTCCTCCGCGACTTCAAGTCGACGATGATCATCTGCACGTCGATCCCGGTGTCGGTGATCGGCACCTTCGCCCTGCTCTATTTCGGCGGCTACACCCTCAATACCCTGACCTTCGGCGGCCTCGCGCTCGGCATCGGCATGATCGTCGACGCGGCGATCGTCGTCCTCGAAAACACCTACCGGCACCTCGAAATGGGCAAGGACCGCATGACCGCGGCCATCGACGGCTCCGAAGAAGTCTGGTCGGCGATTCTGGCGTCGACGCTGACCCACATCGCCGTGTTCGTGCCGATGCTGTTCCTGACCGGTGTGTCGAGCATCATGTTCGGCCAGCTCGCGGCCGTGGTGTCGTTCTCGCTGGCGATGTCGCTGCTGGTCGCGGTGACGATCGTGCCGGTGCTGTGCTCGCGCTACCTCGATCCCCCGCATGTCAGCCACGCCCGGTCCGGCGTGATGGCGGCCTTCAACCGCAAGGTCGACGGCTGGCTGAACAACCTCGATGCGTTCTACGCGCGCATGCTGCACCTGGCGCTGGCCCACCGCCCGACCGTCTTCGCGACCGGCTTCGCGCTGTTTGCGATCGCGATGGTGCTGATGGGCCGCATCGGCTTCGAATTCCAGCCGCAGACCGACGAAGGCGAGGTGCAAGTCGACGTCGAGCTCGCCGTCGGCTCGCGCATCGAGCGCACCGAAGCGGTGATCATCGGACTCGAGGAACGCATCAGGCAGCTGGTGCCCGAGGCGATCCGCCTGATCGGCCAGGCCGGCGGCGGCGGAGGCGGCGGCAACTTCGGCGGCGGCTCGATGCATCGCGGCAGCGTCAACATCCTGCTGGTGCCCAGAGACGAGCGCGACCGCAGCAACGAGCAGATCGCGATGTCGTTGCGGCGCGAGTTGTCGGGGATTCCCGGCGTGATCGTCCGCGCCCGGCCGTCCGGCGGCCAGAACAACATGATGCGCGGCATGGGCGGCGGCGGCGGCGACGGCCGCCTGTCGATCGAGATTCTCGGCCACGACCTCGAGACTTCGAAAACCATCGCGCAGGACCTCAAGACGCTGCTCGATTCGACGCCGGGGATCGCCGATACGCGCCTGCAGCGCGAAGAGGGCCGTCCCGAACTCGCCGTGCGGGTCGATCGCGACAAGGCGGCGCTGCTCGGCCTGACCGTGACCGGCGTCGCCAACACCATCCGCACCAACGTCGCCGGCACGCAGGCCGCGATGTTCCGTGACGCCGGCAACGAGTACCCGATCATCGTCCGCCTGCGCGAGTCCGATCGCGAGGAGATCTCCGAAGTCGGCGACGTGCTGCTCAGCACGCCGAGCGGACAGGTCCTGCCGGCCAAGAACGTCATGGTGATCGACCGCGGCACCGGCCCGGTGTCGATCGAGCGCAAGAACCAGGAACGCGTCCAGCGCGTCAACGCCGAGACCGAGGTGACGCTCAGCGAGGCGGTCGAAGCCGTGCAGGCGCGCCTCAACGAGGTGCAGGTGCCGCGCGATTTCGCGGTCGGCTTCGGCAACGAAGTCGAGGAGCAGAACCGATCGTTCCGCGAGCTGCAGCTGGTGCTGATCCTGGCGATCGTGCTGGTCTATACCGTGATGGCCTCGCAGTACGAGTCGCTGCGCGATCCCTTCATCATCATCTTCTCGATTCCGCTGGCCGCGATCGGCGTGGTCGGCATGCTGATGCTGACCGGCACGCCGTTCAGCATGCAGGCCTACATCGGCGTCATCATGCTGGCGGGCATCGTGGTCAGCAACGCGATCCTGCTGGTCGACTACACCAACACGCTGCGTCATCGCGACGGGATGGAGTTGCGCGCCGCGATCGAGCTGGCGGGCCGCCATCGGCTGCGCCCGATTCTGATGACGTCGCTCTGCACCGCCCTCGGCCTGGTGCCGATGGCGCTCGGCGTCGGCGAAGGCGCCGAGCTTCAGGCACCGCTGGCGCGCGTCGTCATTGGCGGCTTGCTTACCTCGACGCTGATCACGCTGGTGTTCGTGCCGGCGATGTATACGCTGTTCGAAGAAGGCTGGCGCGGCATCTTCAAGCGGGGTCCGGCTGCTCCCGCCGCTCCCGAAGCAGCGCACTGACGGTCTTGCCCGAGACTGGATCGATCCAGTCCGGCGCCACTTCGGCGAGCGGCTCGAGCACGAACAGCCGCTCGCGAAATCTGGGATGAGGAACCACTAATCCTGGTTCCTCAATCATCCTGTCCCCAAACAGAATCAGATCCAGATCCAGCGTGCGCGCCGCCAGCAGCGCGCCCCGATGCCGGCCCGCGGCCGCTTCGATGGCCAACAGGCGTTCGAGCAGGTCCCGCGCCGGCAGGCTGGTCTCGCCGACCACGGCGCCATTGAGGAAATGCGGCTGATCGGACGGCATGCCCACCGGCAACGTTTCGTGCCACGCGGAATGCCGCAGGTTGGTGATGAATCCGGGAAGACTGGACAGGCCGAACGCGAGGTGGTGTTCGCGATCGCCGAGGTTGCTGCCCAGCGCGATCGCGACGCGGGTCGAACTCACCGGTCGAGATTAGTCGATGTCACCCACGAACCGCACCGGCATGACAGCGCCGCTGTGATCGTTGATCGCCAGTGAGGTGCCGATCAGATCGCGGCGGCCCGCCGACGCCTGATCGAACAGGCGCTTGTGTTCGAGCATCTCGCCGAGAATGACGTTGAGCATGCCTTTATGCCGTGCGTGGGTCACCGCCGCGACGCGCGGCCGCCACTTTTCGACAAACTGCTGATTGGCGCGCGCGTCCTCGCCGGCCAGGCCCTTCCATGCGTCGCCCTTGACCGACGCCACCGCGCCGCGTGCCGGGTCCGCCGGGATCGGCGCGCCCAGGTCGAGCAGCGCGTGCTGCAGCCAGGACAAGTGGGTCTGCTCGCGTGCGATGATGTACTGGTAGGCGTTGTTGATGTCGTAATCGGGAATGACCCGTGCGACGTCTTCGTGCCGCATCAGCAGCGAGACGCGTTCAAGGTAGAAATCGCGAATCAGATCGGAGAGGGTCGGCTCGCTCACGTGCGCAGGCTCAGCCTTTCTGCTTTTCCTTGCAGGTGATGCAGACGCGCGTCCACGGGATCGCATTGAGCCGCGCTTCGGCGATCGGCTCGCCGCAGTCGCGGCAAATCCCGAAGGCGCCCTTTTCGATGCGCATCAAGGCTTCGTCGATGGCCTGGAGAATCTTCGCGTCGGTCTGCTTCAACCGTAACTGGATGTGGACTTCGTTGTTGCCAGCGGCTTGATCCGCCATGTCGCCCTGGCGGCCGTTGTTGTGCTCCATCGAGTCGCTGAGCGGCTTGAGACCCGCTGTCTCTTCGAGCTCGGCCCGCTTCCTGAGCAGGGCCTCCTTGTAAACCGAGACGTTCATGTAGCTAGGTACTCCCTACTTCTCCGTCGGGTTCTCGCTAAACGACGATGATAGCACCGATCCCAAGGGGTCGGCGATCGAGCGGGCCGGCCTCATTCCGCCCGCAGTGTCGCCAGCGGTTTCTTCTGCAACACCTCCCAGCTTGACGCCACGCCGATCAGCGCGACAATCACCGCCGTCGCGATGACGCCGAAACCGCTCAGGCCGAGCAGCGGCGTGAACGGAATGTCCAGCGCGTAGCGGCTGACCGCCCACGTCAAGCCAATCGCGCCGCCGGCGCCAATCGCGCCGGCCAGCAGGCCGAGCAGCCCGTATTCGAGCAACAGCACCGTCGCAATCAAGCGGCGCGTCGCCCCCAGCGTCTTGAAGATCGCGGCTTCATAGACGCGGCGGAACTTCGTCATCGCGACCGCGCCGACCAGAATCAGCAGGCCGCTGAGCACGACCAGCGTGCCGACGACCGTCACCGCCAGCGTGACGTTGTCGACGACGGACTTGATGGTGTCGATGATCTCGCGGCCGTCGATCACCGAGACGTTCGGCGCGGCATTGACCAGGTCGGCTTGCAGCCGCGAACGTACCGCCGGATCCTGCGGGCCGCGCAGAAAGCCGACGAAGCTGTGGGGCGCCTTCTCGACGACGCCCGGCCGGAACACGAACATGAAACCGCCGGCCCGGCTGTCGGACCATTCGACGACGCGCACGCTGGTGACCTTCGCGGAGACCACCCGTCCGAGAATGTCGAAACGAACGGTGTCGCCGATGTTGATCTTGAACTGCTCGTTGATGAACTGCTCGATCGAGACTTCGGCGTCCTCCGACGGGGTGTGATCCCACATCTGACCGGCGACGATCCGTTCGTTCGCTTCGAGGTGCGACCGGTAGGTGATGGTGTACTCACGGCCGAGCGATCCCCGGCCGCGCACGTCCTCGTAATCTTCGAGATTCACGTCGCGGCCCGAGACACCGACGACCCGCGCGCGCAGCACCGGCAGCAGCCGCGGCTCGGCTCCGGGCTGATGCGTCGTGATCGCCGCCTTCACCGGATCGACCTGGTCGCGCTGGATGTCGAGCAGGAACATGTCCGGCGACGTCGGGTTGATGTTGACGGCGAACTGCGTCACGAGGTTTTCCTGCAGCGAGCGGACGCCGATGATGAAGAAGCTGCCGAGACCCACCGACAGCAACACGATCCGCATCTGGCTGCCCGGGCGGCTCAATTGCAGCACCGCATGACGCAGCGCAAACGACCGCGCCTTCGACAGCGGCCGGATCGCGCGAATCAATAGGCTGCCCGCGAGATGGAGCACGATGGCCGTGGCCGCAAATCCGCCGGCGACAACCGCGCCGATCCGCAGTGAACCCGCCTGCCACACCGTCAGTCCGACCAGGCCGGCGACCACGCCGGCGGTGACCGCGATCTGGAGCAGGTCCGGCCGTCGCGGCCGCTGCTCGTTTCGCAGCAGCAACGACGGCTTCACGTGACGGACCTCCAGCAGCGGCACCAGCGAGAACAGCAGCGAAACCAGCAGCCCGATCCCCAGTCCCTGCAGCACCGCCGGCACCGTCAGACCGTAATCGATCTCGACCCCGGGAGCGACGCCGCTCAAGACCGACGGGATGATCTGCATGGTCACGGCGGCAATCGCAACGCCGAGCAGGCTGCCGGCAAGGCCGAGCAATACGACCTGCGCGACGTAAATGGCCAGCAACTGCGAGGAACGCGCGCCTACGCATTTCAGGACGGCGATGCTCTTCATCTTCTGCTGCACGAACACGCGCGTTACGCTCGACACGCCAATGCCGCCGAGGATCACGATCACCAGGCCGACCAGGCTCAGGTAGTTCTCCGATCGCTCGAAATCTTCGCCGAGCGCATCTTCGGCCGCCTTGTACGAACGCACGCGGACGAACTCGTTCTTGAAGTCTTCGCGGAGATCGGTCACCAGTTGATCGAGGGCCGCGGGCGGCACCTTCAACAACCGCTGCCGCGCGATGCGGCTGCCGAAGCCGATCAGACCGGTCTTTTCGAGGTCCGCGGCGTCGACGAAGACGCGTGGACCGATGGTAAAGGTGCCGAGCCTGCGCCCCGGCTCGCTGGTGATCACGCCGCGAATCGTGAAGCGCTGCGAGCCAATGGTGAGGCGGTCCCCCACCTTGACGTCGAGTTGCGCCAGCAGTTCCGGCCGAACCAGCACGCCGAAGTTGCGCAGCAGCGAATGGTCGTAGGCGACATCGCCTTCGAGCTTCATCTCGCCGTAAAACGGGAAGCCCGCTTCGACCGCGCGCAGTTCGACCATTCGGGCGCGGCCGTCGCTGCGATCCGAGGGGCGCGTCATGGTCGCCAATTCGATCGCATTGACGCTCTCGGCGCCGGCGTTCTTCAAGCGCGCGTCGATCTTCGCGATCAGCTCCGGCTTGATCGCCTGATTGCTGTTGATAACCGCGTCGGCGGTCAGCAACGCGCGCGCTTCGCCGTCGAACGTCGCACGCACGCTCTGGATCACCGAACGCAGCGTGACGATCGCACCGACGCCGATCGCGATACAGACGAAGAAAAACAGCAGGCGGTGCCACGACGCGCGCATTTCGCGTGCCGCCATGTTCAGAACGAATCTCACGCCGGCTCCACCGTGCCGGCCACCGGCGGCTGTGGTACGACGTCGAGGACGCGCCGGCCATCCCGCAGGACCAGGCGATCGTCGGCCACCGCGGCAACACTCGGATCGTGCGTGACGAGCACCAGCGTCACACCGCGGTTGCGGCGCACCTGCAGCAGCAAATCGAGGATGTGCCGCCCGTTCGAACTGTCGAGATTACCGGTGGGCTCGTCGGCGAGGATCAGCGGCGGATCGTTGGCGAGCGCGCGGGCGATCGCGATGCGCTGCTGCTCGCCCCCGGACAGTTGGGACGGATAGTGATGGCCGCGATCGTGAAGGCCGACTTCGTCGAGCAGGGCCTGCGCGCGCGCCACCGCGTCGCGGCGGCCGGCGATCTCCATCGGCACCTGGATGTTCTCCATCGCGGTCAGCGACGGCACCAGGTGAAAGAACTGGAATACGAACCCGATCTTTTCGCCGCGCAGCTTCGCCAGCGCGTCTTCGTCGAGCCGGGTAATGTCGTGACCGGCAATCATGATACTGCCGGTTGTCGCCGAGTCCAGCCCGGCGATGAGGCCCAGCAGCGTCGACTTGCCGCTGCCCGACGGCCCGACAATCGCGACGCAGCGGCCGTCAGGAACGTCGAGGTCAATGGGGTGAAGGATGGTCAGCGGGTGCCCGCCGCTTTGCACCGTCTTACTGACGCCGCGGAGTTGAATCATCAGGGTCGTGAGGTTCTCGGAAGTCCTGTCAGTTTCGACGCGGCAGGACCGGCTCCAGTTCCTTCCAGACCAGGTCGGCGACGATGGCCGCTCCTCGCGCATTGGGGTGAATGCCGTCGCCCTGGTTCAACGACGCATCGCCAGCCACGCCCTGCAGCAGGAACGGCACAAACCGCACGTCGTAGTCGTCGGCCAGATCGGTGTAGACCTGCCGGAACTCACGCGTGTAGTCGATGCCGTTGTTCGGCGGCGCCTCCATTCCCGCCAGGACCACGGGTATGCCACGCGCCTTCGCGCGATCGAGGATCGCCGTCAGGTTTTTCTTGAGCTCACTCGGGGGCAGGCCGCGCAGCCCGTCGTTGGCGCCGAGCGCCACGACCAGAACCTTTACATCGCCTTCCAGCGACCATTCGAGCCGCCGCAAACCGCCTGCCGACGTGTCACCGGAGACACCGGCGTTGACGACCTGCAGGTCATAGCCGCGCTCCTTCAACTTCTTGTCGATCAGCGACGGATAACTCTGATCGATCGGCAATCCAAGCCCCGCGGTAAGGCTGTCGCCGAGAAACACGATCCTGGGTGACTGGCGCGTGGGATTTTGCTGAGATGATTCGGGGAACGGCGCCGGCGCCGATGCCGTGGCGTTGGCGGGGGCGTTCGATTGGGCCGGCCGACCGCACCCTACGAGCCCGACGCAGAGCACGACAAGAGCGAACTTCATCACGCCACGTTGATGACGATCGCCGTGGCATTGTCGGTGGTGCCACGCGTGATCGCTTCGTGGACGATGTCCGCAGCGCCGTCGGCCGCCGACGCCGCGTTGGCGAGCACTGTTTCCATCGCCGCCGTATCGAGTTTGCCGTGCACGCCGTCGGTGCACATCAGGAACCGATCGCCGTGCTGCAACTGTTCCTCACGCGATCCCGGCTTCACATCGTCTTTGGTGCCGACCACCGCCGTGAGCACGTGGCGAAGCGGATGTTCCGGATGCGCGTCTTCCGCCTCTTTATGGCCGAGGACCGTGGCCAGCCACGTGTCGTCTTGCGTCAGCTGTTCCAACGCACCGTTTCGCAACCGGTAAATGCGGCTGTCGCCGACGCTGACCAGCGTCATGCGTCCATCGGCGACGAGGGCGGCGATCACCGTGGTGCCCATGCCGCTCAACTCGGGACTCTTCAGCCCCTCGGTATAGATCCGCCGATTGGCGAGCCGCACCGCGGTGAGCAGCCGGTTCATGTCGACGGAATGTTTGATTTCGAGGCCAAAGGGCCAGGTGATATCGGCCGACCCCGCGCTCTCTTCGATGAACCCGTGGATGACTTCGACGGCCATGTGCGAGGCGACCTCGCCCGCATTGTGGCCGCCCATGCCGTCGGCCACGACGAACAGGCCCAGCTCCGGCCACCAGCCGTGATGGTCCTGATTCATCTTCCGCGGACCGATATCGGTCCGGCTGCCTACGGTCAAGTCCATATCGCTGAAAGAATTATGCGCCGCTGGATACTCGGTATACGTATACTACCGGCGTCGTGGCCAACGCCGCCCTTCAACCCGTGATCGCTCGGGCCGGCGCCGCACTCGAACGAGGGCAGGCCGCCACCACCATCGACATCCTCGCGCCGCTCTTGCGCACCTCGTCGTCGCTGTCGAAAGACGACGAACTGACCGTCCGGGTCATGCTGGCTGAATCGTACCTCTTGCAGGGGGATCTTGCACAGGCCGGAACGGTGCTTGGGCGTTCGCCCGATACGCTTCGCGAAAGCCTGCCACCGTCGTCGCACTCGGCTCTGTGGAGGTTGCACGGCCGCGTCGCGTTTGCCCGCGGCGAGCAATCGCGTGCGATTGCGCTGCACAACCGCGCGCTGAAGCAAGCGGAGATCGCGCATGACTCGCGCGCCATCGGCCTCGCCCACTTTTATCTTGGCCAGTGCTACCGGCAGGTCGGCGACATGGCGATCGTACGCGAGCACATTGCCGAAGCCGCTGCGGCGCTGCATGCGGCCGGCGACAAGCGCCACCTCGCCATGGTGCATTCGCTCTCGGCGGTCATGCTCGCCCAAACCGGCCGCTACGACGAAGCCAACGCGGCGCTCCGACAGGCCGAACGCATGGCGTCCTTGCTGCAGGCCGATGATGTGCTGGCAACGGTCTATGGCAACCAGGCGATCGTCGCGCTGATCCGCCACCGTTACGAACAGGCGCTCGCCCTCGCCGAGCGCGCGGTCACCATTCACGAACGACTCGGACAGGGACCGGGTCTGTCGATCGCGCTGGCGACGCTCGGGCAGATCTGCGTGCGCATCGGCGATCTCGATCGCGCCGACAAGGTCCTGCACCGCGCGCTCGACGTCCGCAGCGCCATGCAGTTCCACGAAACGACCGGCGCCGTCTACGACACGCTCGCGCAAATGTCGTTGATGCGGGGCGACTACGAGCACGCGGCGGAGTATTTACGGCAGGCCGCCGAGGCGTATGGCGCCTACGGGCGGAACACCAGCCGGTGGTATGAATGGTCGCTGCGCGTCATCAGCGCGCGCCTCGCGACACGGCGCGGCAAACCGGACGAAGCGCTGGCGATCGCCGACGAGATCGCGAAGTCGACCAACGCCCCGCCTGCCGAGACGACGGAAGCGGAATTGATCGCCGCCGAAGCGCTGCTCTCGGCAGATCGCAACGACGAGGCCGAACACCGTCTCACGAAAGTCGAATCGCGCCTCGATCCGCGGACCACGCCTGGCGCATGGGGCGAGTTTCTCCGGCTGCGCGGCGATTTGCGGGCGCGGCAGAATCGCACCACCGAGGCTTATCACGACATCGCGCAGAGTTCGAGCGTGTTCGAGCTGGTCGGCGAGCGCTATCAGGCGGCGATCAGCCAGCTCGCGCTTGCGCGGCTGGCCGCGAAAGCCGGCGCGAAGTCGACCGCCGATCGGCATTATCAGTACGCCTCTCAAGTCTTCCAGGCCCTCGGCGCCACGCGCGATCTCGAGCAGGTGCATGCTGCCATGGCGGCCGCGCAGTCGCCGGGCACCGGCGAGTACGTCGGCTCGCCCGCTGATGCCGACGACGCGCTGGTGCGACGGCTGGTCGACGCGGCGGTGATGCCCGATCTACTCGCGCGCGAGCTCGCCGCAACGCTGCTCGAAGCCGTCACCGCCGATGTCACGGCGGTCTTCGCGGAACTGCCTGGCGGCGACGTGCGGTTGATTGCCTTCGCCGGCACCGACGCGGACGGCGCCCGCGCCGTCGCGCGCCTCGCGATTCAAGGCGCGGTCTACGGCGCCGGCACGCTCATACTCGAATCAATCGGGCGCGAGCCCGACGGCCCGCGTCATGCGGTGATTGCCGCCAGCCGCCCGCTCGGTCATCCGCTGGTGCGCCGCGTCCGGATGATGGCCGCCGTGGCGAGGCAGGGCTTCGATCTGTGCGGCGTGCGCGACCGGCCGACGACAGCGGTCGACGCCAGCGTCGAACGGCCGCTCGAGCCGCTGCTGCCAGGATTTCTGTGCGCCAGCGCCGCGATGACGCGTGTCGTCGATCAAATTCAACGCCTGCAGGGCAACGACCTGACCGTCCTGATCACCGGCGAAAGCGGCACCGGCAAGGAACTGATCGCGCGCGCCATCCACGTCGGATCGTCGCGCAACGCCGCGACCTTCCTGCCCTACAACTGCACGACGACGACGCGCGAGCTGGCCGATAGTCAGTTGTTCGGTCACCGCCGCGGCTCGTTCACGGGCGCGGTGTCCGATCAACCCGGCCTGATCCGCACCGCCGCCGGCGGCACGCTGTTCCTCGATGAAGTCGGCGATCTGCCGCTCGATGTGCAGCCCAAGCTGCTGCGCTTTCTCGAGCAGGGCGAGATCATGCCGGTCGGCGAAAACCGTCCGCAACCGGTCGACGTGCGCGTGCTGGCGGCGACCAACGCCGACCTCGAGCAGCGCGTCGCCGAAGGCAAGTTCCGCGAGGATCTCTACTATCGCCTTAGCGTGATCCGCATCCACGTGCCGCCGCTTCGGCAACGCCGTGAAGAGATTCCGCATCTGGCAACGTTTTTTCTGCGCGACGCCTCCGATCGCCTCGGCAAACCGGACCTGCAACTCAGCTCGGACGTCCTCGATCTGTTTGCGCAGTACTGGTGGCCCGGCAACGTGCGGCAGCTGCGTAACGAGATTCAGCGGGCGGTGGCGATGGCGCCCGCCGGAGGCACCATCGGCCCCGAGCATCTCTCGGCGGATCTCACCGCCGCGTCGCCGGCCTCGGCTCCGCCATCAGCTGGGCGCGTCTCGCTTCGCGGTGGCCAGACGCTGGCGTCCGTCGTCGATGAAATCGAGCGCGACTTGATTCGCGAGACGCTGAATCGTCATCGCGGTAACATTTCTGAAACGGCCCGCGCTCTTGGACTGACCCGCCGCGGTCTCTATCTGAAACTGCGTCGCCTGGGCCTCGAAAACGTATCTGACGTGATTACTAAGTAATCAATTGACGTGGTGGTTGGATACTTTCTAAACACCCGGCCCTCGCGGTAACGCTCAGAACTGTCCTACTAAGGCACCTCGTTATCGTCATCGAGCGCTCCGTTTGCGCTCTTAAGCTCCGCCGGCAAATCGGGCGTGGAACTTGATCTACACCTCGGCGTTGCAATCCCTTGATTTGACCCTTTGGGACGTTCTTACCCCTGGAGCGAACCGTGGCTGAGAGACGAAAACCTGGAAAAGATGTGCAGCGGGCGTCGGAACGCATTGCGCTGAGCGTGCCCGCGAGGATTACGTGGAAAGACGCGTCGGGCGCGGTGCGATTCGCGTCGGTGATGACCCGCGATGTGGGTGACGGTGGCGTGTTCGTGGAGTGCGACGGCGGCGCCGCGATTCCGTTGTTCCGGCTCGTGCACCTGCAAATCGAGCGCGCCTCGGCGGCGCACCAGCACCTGCCGCCGCGATTGCGCGAGGGCCGCGTCCTGTCGGCGGTCTGGCGCGTCGCGCCTTGCAGACGATCGACGGGGACGCCGTCCGGTTACGCCCTGCGATTTCTCGTAGAGCCGGCTGGCCAACTCACCCGGACAGCAGCCCCGACGCTGGCCGCAGTCGCAGTGTAATTTCGGCGTGGAGCTGGGACCCGGCTGATTGCCTGGCCCGGCTCCCTCGCTCCCCAGCTCCCCAGCTCCCTCGCTCCCCAGCTCCCCCGCTCCCCAGCTCCCTAGCTCCCTACCCCCTTCTTCTGCCAATACCTCTGCAGCCCCTGAAACAATTGGTCGAAGGGCGCGGCGAGTTCGCTGGCACGTGCTTCGTTTTCCGATAGCGACTTCCGAACATCCTTTCGCATCCGTTCCGCGAACTTCTGCGCGAGTTCCTCGTCACTGCCGCCCTGTGCCAGCAAGTCGCGAGCCGCCGCCGCGGCCTCGCTGACGACGATCCGGAAGCGCGCAAGATGCGCTCGTGCGGGCGTCACGGGCCCGAAGTGCGTGAGGAACAACGACACCGGCTGCCAGGCCTCGATGCGCGTCAGGCTGTCCTGCCACGCTTCGATGTCGATGTCCGGCGGCGGCGTCGGCGCGATCAGGTAGTCGCCGCCGACGCGTACGCCCGCGGTATCGCCGACATACGCCATGCCGGTGTGCTCATCAAAGTAACTGACGTGATGTTTCGCGTGACCGGGCGTGTAGGCGACGTGCAGCGTCGTCCCGGCGAGCGCCAACCGCTCGCCGCCGCTCAGCGCGGTGACGCGATCGGCCGGCACCGGCTGAAACGCGCCCCATAGGGTGTCCATGTCATCGCCATACAGGCGCGAGGCGCTGGCCAGCAGTTTCGCCGGATCGATCATGTGCGGGGCGCCGCGCTCGTGAACGTAGACACGCACACCCGGCACGCGCTCGGCGATCGTCCCGCAGGCGCCGGCGTGATCCAGATGAATGTGCGTCACCAGCAGCGATCGCACATCGCGCAGCGTCAGACCGCGATCGCGCAGGCCCGCTTCGAGCGCCGGCAGACACGACGTCGGCCCCGGGTCGACGACGGTGACGCCGTCGGCCCCGTTCAGGATGGCGCTGGCAATGACCCGGGCGGTGCCCCGGAAGCGCAGATCGATGAAGTCGGCGGTCACGCGTGAAACGCCAGAGTGCGGATGGTTTCCGCGTAACGTCCGTCCGGCGTCGCGGGCACAAACACCTTGCAGTCGTCGAGGTCGCCACCGTAGATGTGCAGCGTCACTGACGCCCGCGTCGGACGGGCGTTTGCGAGAACGTGATGATCGGTCGGCGGAATCAGGCAGCCCGCCGATCCCGTTCCCGCCAGCAGCGCGCCGATCGGCTTGACGCGATAAAACCCATCGTCGTCCTGCTCCACGAGGTACTGCGTGACCGCGATTTCGCCGTCGACCACGCCTTCCACGCACCACAGACCGCCATGATCGTGAACGCCGGTACCCTGCCCAGGGCCCCAGGTCATGACGATGGCCGTATAGCGTCCGCGTGGATCGCGGTGCAGCAGCCGGCGCGCATAACAGTCCGGGCGCGGCTGCGTTATCGCCGGCGGCAACACAAGGCGCTGCTGGCCGAGAATACTTTCGAGATCCGCCTTGACCGCCGCGGTAATGGCTTCAGGAGATCCTGCCTCGACCGATCGGTCGAGGCGGTCAATCAATTCATCGAGACCCGGACACGCTGGCAGCTCGGTCATTTTCGTAGGTGCGTCTCGAACAACTTCAGGATGCGCTTGTATTGGTCTGCCCAGCCCGCGGCTTCGACGAAGCCGCGATCTTCGACGGGATCACACGGCGAGCTCCCAGTTGTCCTTCCGCAATTCTATCAGCCGCTGCGCAAGCCGGCCGAGCTATCGGGGATTGACCTTCGAGACGGGCGAAACGCCCTGGGCGATGGCGCCACCGCACGCGATAACGAGTGCATTCTTCATAATGGTTTGTAAGCCGCGAACATCAGTTGATCGCGAATCTCGCCATTCTTGATCGCGCTCTGCTTCATATGACCCTCGCGCAGGTAACCGGCTTTTTCGAGGACACGGACGGACGCCGCATGATCCGCGAATGGCACCGCGTAGATCCGCGTCAACGGGTAGCGCCTGAATGCCTGGGCGGTCACCGCACCGAGAGCCTCGGTCGCGATGCCACGGCCCCAGCAGGACTCGCCAAGCCAATAGCCGATCTCGGCCGAAACCCGCTCGATGTCGGTATGCATTTCGATGCCGATGCCGCCACAGGCGTCACCGTCGACCTCGATCGCCCACACGGACGGCGCCGGTTGCTTGGCGATCCAGCCGAGAAACGTGCGTGCATGTTCCATCTCGTACGGAAACGGAAACCGGTCGCGAAGGTGCATCGAGACCTTGCGGTTGTTGGCGTGATGCTGCAGCGACACGGCGTCGCTCTCACGCCACGCGCGCACCGTGCACGTTTTCAATTCGAGATGCATCAACTCGCAGGCGTCGGAGCGATCAGTACCGGGACACGAGCTCCGGTGGCCCGGCGATGCCGAGGTTGGCGCGCAACACCCGGTTGCCGCCGGTGGCGCGCGCTTCGCGCAGGGCGTGGCGCGCGGCCTTGATCAGGTCGAGCTCTTCCCACGCCGATTCGCGCTGCGGGACGGCCGTGGCGGTGGCGACCGACGCGGTGATCACGGCGGCGGGTGCGTTCTTCGCGGCGGGGAGCTGCAGCTGTTCGATCGATTGCCTGACGTGCTCGGAAATATTGAAGGCACCGGGGCCGTCCGTGGATGCCAGCACCAGCGCGAACTCGTCGCGATGGTAACGCGCCACGAGATCACCAGGCCGCCCGACCACGTCGGCGAGCGCGCGGCCGACGTGTTTGAGCACCGCGTCACCCGCCTTGCGTCCGAACTCCCGGTTATAGGCGCGGAAGTGGTCGACGTCGATGAAGATCAGCGTCAACGGCAACCCGTCGCGGCGCGCGCGACGCCACTCGCGTTCGAGGAACTCCAGGAACTGTTCATGATTGGCAACGGCGGTCAGCGGATCTTCGGTGCTGAGCCGCTGCAGTTGAATCCGCGCCGACTCGAGCTCGGTGGTCCGCGTCTCGAGCGTGCGTTCGAGTTCGGAGGCTCGCGCGGCCAGCCGCTGCCGGCTGACATACGCCCAGGCGCCAAACGTTGCCAATGCACCGACCAGGGCGGCGATGATGGGCAGCCACTCTTGCACTGATGCCTCCATGAACCTGCGACTCGGTGTGACGGAGTGGCATTCTAACCCGACGCCGTGGCGCTGGGAGTATCATTTGCGTCCTGGAGCGACCGAGATGAAGCACCGATTCCTGCGCTGCGGCACCCCGTCCGGCGGGCCCGCCAGGACGCGGCTTGGACCTGCGCCACACCTGCGGCTCGTACCACCAGACATGCGAGCAGCTCCTTGGTAAGCTCCGCTCTTGCACTGCTTCTCACCGTCCTCCTTGCGCAACCCACGCAGCCGGCGTCGCTGCGGATCGTCGTCCTCGAAGGCGAAGACGCGGTCAACGTGGTGCAGCAGGGATCGGCGGTTGCACCGTTGATTGAGGTACGCGATCGCAACGGGTTACCGGTCCCCGGAGTCGCCGTCACGTTCTCTATTCAAGGCGGCAGCGTCGCGACATTTCCGGGAGCCGTCTCGACCGTCACCGCCGTCACAAACGCGGCGGGACAAGCGGCTGCGGCCGCCGTCAACCCGGTCGCCGCGGGATCGTTTTCGATCCAGGTGCAGGCGGCGTTTCAAGGACAAACGGCGCTCGCGACGATCGCGCAGTCAAACGTGTTGACGATGGCGGAAGCCGCGGCGGCGGCAGGCGGATCGACCGCGACGTCAGCGACAACTGCCACCGCAGGTGGCGCGGGAAGCGGTGGCGTGTCCAGCGCGACGCTTGGCATCGTCGGTGCCGCGGTCGCCGGCGGCGCGGTTGCTGCCACACAACTGGGCCGCGATGACGAGCCCATTGCGGCAGCGCCGGCGACGCCAATCACGACACGCACGCTAACCTCCGCCGTGGGGTTCACGAACGTGCACCTGATCAGCTTCCCGAATTCGCCGTCGTGCACAATTGACCACGGGATAACTGGAACACTCACGCTTGAACTGACCTTAACCGGCGATGTCGCCACAGGCACATTTCGTTACACAGGCACCGATGCGCAGATCGCGGCCACGTGTCAGGTCAGCCAATTCGTCTCTGGCGGCTGGGGCGGAAGCCGAATGGCGGGCATCGTAACGGGGACGCGCTCGGCGCTGACAGCACGGATCGCGACGACAAACACCTTCACGGACAATGTCCCGGCGGGCTCGACAAACGTCGTGCGAACGCTGGCCGTACTCGAGGGCGCCTACGACGGCAATGTCGTTACCGGAACGTTGACGTGGGAATGGGCTAGCGACATCAGCGGCACGACCACCCAGACCACACGCAGCCGCTCCGTCGTGCCCATCACCTTACGATGAAACGGTCTTCACCGCGCCCATGGTGGTGCGCCGGTATTTCGTCATGACCGCCAGCGGGGTCGAATCCGATCGGCTGTTGCGTCCGCTCGTAGCGTTTAATAGGTTGTGGTCCTGAATGTGTCGCAGCGGTTGACGTCTCCGCTCGACAATCCCTGCCGCAGCCAATGCGCACGCTGCTCCGAGGTGCCGTGCGTGAAGCTTTCCGGCGAGACACGGCCGCCGGTGAGACGATCGTCGCCAATCGCGGCGGCGGCGCGAAGACCTTCCTCCACGTCGCCGTCCTCGAGAAGGTTCTTGCGGCTGGCATGATGCCCCCATACGCCGGCGTAGCAATCGGCCTGAAGCTCCAACTGCACTGATAACGCATTGGCGCCGGCGCGCGAGTTGCCTTGCTGCGCTTCGCGCACCTGGCGATTGGTGCCGAGGAGCTGCTGCACGTGGTGGCCGACTTCATGCGCGATCACGTAGGCCGCCGCGAAATCACCGGGTGCGCCAAATCGCTGGTCCAGCTCGCGGAAGAACGACAGATCGAGGTAGACCTTTTGATCGGCAGGACAGTAAAAAGGTCCGCTTGCCGCCGAGGCGCCGCCACAGGCCGAACGCACACTGCCTTCAAACAATACGAGGACGGGCTCCTGGTATTGGCGGCCGGCGGACGCGAAGATCCGCTTCCAGGTCTCTTCGGTGTCCCCCAGCACAACCGACACGAACTCGGCGGCCGGGTCGTTCGTCGGCGCACCGGTTGGCACAGACTGGGTTTGCGCGGGCTGGTTCTCCTCCACCATCTGGAGCAGAGCGAGCGGATTCGTTCCGGTCAGACAGGACACGGCCAGGACGAGCAGCAGCGTGCCAATCCCACCTGCTCCCATTGTCCCGACGCCGAGCCCTCGTCGGTCCTCAATGTTGGTACTGCGACGTCCACCTTGCCATCTCATAGCGTCCCATCATGCCAGAAGCATTCCAAACGCATCTGGGGTAGGATTTCCACGGATGAGCTGCGCGGGCGCGGACCCGGCGGCGGAGGTTCCCCCATGTTCAACAGAATTGTTCCCGTCGCTGCGGCGATCGTCTTTGCGCTGGTACCGACCCACGGCCAGGTCCTCGACAAACTTTCGCCGCCAGCTGCGGGGCCGACCTACGTGATGATCGACGATCAGCTCTTCGACGTCAGCGATCGGATCAATCTCGGCGGCGGCCGGATCCTGCCGCTCGGCGCCACCGTCGACAGCAACAGCATCACGTGGAACCAGAAATACAACGGCTGGGAAGCGGGCGTCATCCCGGTCGAGTTCGACGGCAGCATCTCGCAGTCGCGCCGCGAACAGGTGATGAACATCTGCAACAACGTGTGGGGCAACGGCACGCTGGCGATGTGCGTCGAGCGGACCAGCCAGCTTGGATATCTGTACATCGACGACCTCGAAGATGCGTCGCGATCCAGCGATTGCTACAGCGTGGTGGGACAGCCGCGACGCCTGACGCGTTACAACCTGAACCTCGGGCCGAATTGCTGGAGCAACCACACCGTCGCGCACGAGCTCGGACACGCGCTCGGCTTCATTCATGAGCACCAGCGGCCCGATCGCGACACCTATCTCACGCTCGACACGTCGAACATCCAGTCCAACGCGATGGGCAATTTCAACCGCATCACGACGCTCGTCGATCGCCAGACCGCGTACGATTTCGGGTCGGTGATGCACTACGCCGCCAACGCGTTCGCGATCGATCGCAGCCGGCCGACGATCATCCCGCGTTCCGGCTATACCGCGCCGTCCAACATGGGCAGCACTTATCCGCCGACGTTGACCGATCGGCAGGCGCTCTACAACCTGACCAGCAATTACTATCGGCCGCTGCCGGTGGTGTTCGTGTCGCCGACGAATCGCTTCGACCGCACCGACTTCCTCGATGCGATGGAACGGCTCGATGCGTTCTATCGCAGCCCCCTCGGACTGATGCGGCCGAACGGGTTGTCCATCAATGGCCGACCCGATTTCCTCGGCATCGCCACCTGGATCTTCGATATTTATCTCGCCGGCCGATCGGCCGGGATGTCCGCCGACATGAGCTTTGGCTGCGTGGTCTCGGACATCACGCAGAGCGCCGAGTGGAAAGGCAAGCATCCGACGTGGACATCGGGCACGCGTGGACGCATCAACGCCAGCGTCAGCTTCGACCGCAACGAGTTCCTGACCGTGCTCAATCAGCTGGATGCGTTCTACTCCGCTCCGGAAGGACTGCGCCGCCCCAACGGCCTGTCGATTTCGGGCGGACCGGATTTCCTCGGCATCGCGACCTGGATCTTCGACGTGTATCTCAACGCGCGGTTGAGCGGCGTGTCCGCCAGCGGATCATGGACGCGCGTGCAGGACGCCATTCGCGCCACCGACGAGTGGCGCAGTAAGCACTAAACCCGCCGCGTCGAACATCGCTGGACGCGGCGCGCTTTCTGAAGGACGATAGCCGGCATGATCCACGCCCTGCTGGCCGTTGTCGTCGCAGCTGCCGTCTCGGCGCAAACCGGCTTACGCATCGTCGTCATCGAAGGCGAAGGCGCGGTAAACATCATCCAGCAGAAGACCGCGACGGCGCCGATCGTCGAAGTCCGCGATCACAACAACCTTCCGGTCGCAGGCGCGGTAGTGCGCTTTTCAATCGGCGGCGGCAACCAGGCGGCGTTTGCCGGCGGCTCGCAAACGTTCACCGTCACGACGAACGCGGCCGGGCGGGCGATGGCCGGGGCATTGAACCCGATGACTGGCGGCAGCGTACAGATCCACGTCCAGGCCGCCTTTCAAGGACAGACCGCCGCTGCGACGATCGCGCAAACCAACGTGATGACCGCCGCGCAGGCTGCGCAAGCGACAGCAGCGACCGGCGCATCCGGCGGCGGCGGCGGTGTGGGCGCGGGCACGATCGCCGGCGTCGCCGGCGGCGCCGCGGCGGCCGCCGGCGCCGCGCTGCTGGTCTCGAAACAGGAAGAGGAAACGGAGCAAAACGTCAGCGGCGGTGTTCAAAGTGTTACGCCAGACATCGATCCCGCGGTGACTGCAGCGCTTGGAACCTACGCGCTTCAAACCGTAAATGGCGCAGGGTTGCCGGCGGTCATGATCAGCAGTCCGCCGGCCAGCTGCCAGGTCGTGGTCGACAGCGCGAGCTTGACGCTGAGCGCCACCGCTGGCGCGCGCGAGCTGCTGTTCGAAGCAACCGAGCATTCGCGCACCGAGTGCCGCCTCGGACCCTCGCAAAGCTTCCGCAGCACCGTCGGCGGCGCGTGGTCGATCGCCGGCGGGGTCATCACGTTCCAGAACCGCAGCGACAACATGATCCTCGACAACGGCACGCTGAACGGCTCGACGATCACCTTGACCTTCCGGCCGCCGCACATCGACGCCGGACGCGAAGCGCCGCGCGTTAACTCGACGTGGCGGAAGTGACGCGCCCGGGCGTCATGTCGCCGTAGTAGGTGTGTTCGTCCGCCCCGGTGAGAATCCGATCGGCGGCTTCGACGCCCTGCATGAACGAGTGATCCTGGTTGGACACTTCGTATTTCCACGCGCCGAAGCGCCCGCGGCTATAGACGCCGGCACTTCGCAGCGCTTCGTCGATGGGATGGAGAACCGCGTCGCGGCCGAGCCACGGCGTGGGATACCCATGTTCGAGGCGGCGGTGCCAGGTGCCGACGACCGTCGAGTCGTTCATGAATCCACACGAACGGAACCCCTCGACGACCTCGTCGACCACCGAGGCGCGATCGACCGGCTTGTCCGGTGATTCACTCACCTCTCCCATCAACGACCAGAAGGGGCCGGGCGGCACGTTGTTAGGCGAGTAGTTGCTGAAGACAGTGCCGCGATAGAACGGCACGTTTGATTCCGGAAAGTAAATCCAGCACTTGGTTCGCAGATCGTCCGGCGGGCGGCCCTGGAGCGCGACGCCGACGACATGGGTCGAGGAGTAGACAAAAGCCGACGCCTTGGCCGCAAGATCGGAGCGGTCCGACATCTTCAACAGCACATCGAGTGGCATTGTCGAGATGAGGGCGTCATATGGCACGCGCCGGCCGCTGTTCAATTCGACAGCGCGCGTTTGCATATCAACCGACACGATCGAGGTGCCGAGGTGCAGTTGCTCTGGCGGCAGCGTTGCCGCGACCGCCGTCCATATGGCGCCGGTGCCGCCGCGCAACGGAAAGCGAAACGTCACATTCGGACCCCAGCTCACATCGTCTCTGCGTTCGGCAATATTGCGGAGGATGCGATCGAGATCGACGGTTGCGACCCGTTCCCCCATCCATCCGACGTCGAGTTTCGCGGGATCGTACGCCCAGACTTTCTTGTTGTATGGAAACAGGAATGTGTCGCACAGGCCTTGACCGAACGACGCGAGCAGCCACTCCCGAAATGTCGCGGGTCGTCGGGCCGCGGCCCGCGCTCGCAGGCCGGCGACACACGCATCTCGCTCCGCTTCCGGCAACCGCCAGATGTTGTTCTGGAACGGATACGGAATCCATCGCTCGCGCATCCACACCCACGCTTCGCGCACGTGTTCGACCCACGCGTCGCCCAGCGCGCGATTCATCACCGCGTCGAAATAGTCGTAGTGCGAGAACAACACGTGGCCGCCGAGATCCCAGGTGAAGCCGCGCTCGTCTACGACAGAGGCCGCGAGGCCGCCGGCATGCGACGAGGCTTCGTATAACTGCCAGTTGGTGTGGCCGCGCTCGTGAAGTCGCCACGCCGCGCCCAACCCGGTCGGGCCGGCTCCGACGATGACAATCCGTGGTTCAGAGGACACGGCGGCGAAGCGCGAGCATTTGCGTCATGCCTTGGGCGCAGAACTTCAGCAGCTTCAGGCGTCGCAGCGACATCTCACCGGTGTTGCGCTCGCGGTGGGTGACATCGACCTCGACGATGTTGTAGCCGCGCGATTTGGCGACGATGGCGAGAAACAGTGAGGGTGCCAGCGTGCCATCGGGCACGCACTCGCGAGCCTCGTTCCAGATCGCCCGCCGAAACAGCTTGTACGGGACGTTCGGATCGTACAGCTGGACGCGAAACAGCACGTTGACCGAATAGCGGATCAACGCAGACAGATACAACCGCAGCGCGGGATCGTGCCGGCGGCGGCGCACACCGAATACCGCGTCCTGACCTTCAACGACGTGCGACCATGCCACGCGAAAGTCATCGAGCGGGATCTGGCGATCGCTGTCGACGAGGAAAATGTACTCGCCCTCGGCCGCGTCGAGCCCTGCCAAGAGCGCGCTGCCGTGGCCGCCATTGGGTTTGTGAATGACGCGGACGCGCGCATCCTGCGCGGCGGCTTCGTTCACCAATGCGCCCGTGCGATCCCGCGAACCGTCGTTGACGACGACCAATTCGGCATCCGCGACGACGTTGAGAACGTTGACGCGCACATCTTCGATCGCCGGCAGGATCGCATCCTCTTCGTTGTAGACCGGCATGATCACGCTCAGCGTCACCTTGGCCGTGGTCATCTGGCCCCTCGCAGCAAGGGCCACGCCGCCACGGCGGGGACCGCCAACGGGACCAGCACGCTGGCCCAGATCGGCAGACCGATCAGCGTGCCGAGATTTGGCGCGAAGCGATTCTGCTCCAGGCGTGCGAGATAAAACGATTGCAGGGGCGTCAGCACGTCGCCCGGCGGATCGATGGCGATCGCGGTGACCAAGGCCATCAACCCAATCGAGGCCACGCCGAGGATCAGCCCCATCTCGGGAAAACGGTGGATGCCGTACGCGGCGGCCAGGCCGATGAGCGGCAGCGCGGGAGCCAGATAGCGCGGTCCGATCGCATTCCCGCCAAACCAGGTATAGAACGACACCACTTGCAGCACGACGAGCACGATCGTTACGCCCAGCAGCGCCGCGACGCGCGGCCGCCTGCGGAACAGCACGATCACACCCGGCACGCACATCACCAACACCGGGCTCCAGAAGAACAGCCCGCGGTACTCGCCGAACAGGAGGGACGGAATGGCCTGCAGATTCGGCGCCTGCAGTCCGTACGACGCGCCGGTCAGCTCCGGGAACAGCGGGTTGGAGCCGTAACTGAAGCGGAACGGCGAACCCGAAATGGCGTAGTTGTTCAACAGAATCAGCGCCGCCGCCGGCAGCGAGGCGATGCCGAAACGCATCATCCGCCGCCAGTCGACGGTGCCGAGATACAAGCCGAGCGCGGCACCGGGAATGATCGCCGGATATTCGAAGGCGACCGCGAACCCTGCCGCGAGGCCTCCGATTGCGTCGCGCCGGCCGCGGCCGAGCACCGCCCACAGCGCGATGGCCAGCAGGCCGACGGTGCCGGCGTGCGCGAACAGCGCGGTCGCGTAGGGCCACGTGATGGTGCCCAGGAACATCGCGAACGTCGCCATCACCGCCGACAGGCGATCGAATTCCTCGCTGAGCAACGCGAAAAACGCGACGCCGCCGAGCGACGTGAGCAGGCCGATCGAAAAGGCTGTCGCGATCCAGTCCGACACGCGCTTGGCATCCTCCGCGTCCGGATCGATGCCGAGCGCCCGCTGCGTCAACACTGTGGCGGTGAACGCCGGCAACGCGGCCAGTGCCGCCCCCGGCGCCTTTTCACTGTAGTAGTGGCCGTCGATCAGGGCACGGTCGCCGGTGTACGAGAGGTAATCGTCGATGCGCAGCGTGCCCTTGAGGACCACCGCATGCAGTTCGGCGATGCGCACGCCCTGGTTCCAGCCGTCTGAATGATTGAAATAGGTGTACGGCACGAACAGCGACACGAAGACCAACGCCCTCGCCGCGCGGCCGCTGAGCGGTGCGGGTTCAGGGGAAGCGGTGTTGCGGCGCAAGCGCCGATAGCATAGCGCAACCTGTTGGCCCTCACGCGCGCGACGCCGGGCTTCGACAGGCGCGAGAGTCAGTCTTCCGGCGTTCCCGGCAGCAGCGGCTCGAGGTCCAGCGCCTGGGCGCCGTTCTCGGTGCAGACCGCGTACTTGGTCTCGCCCGACCGGTACATCGACACACCGGCATACTCGCCGCGCTTGTTCAGGACGAAAAAGCGGATGTTGAAATTGGGATTGCCTTTCGCATTGAGCAGGCGCTTCTCGATCGTGTTCGACTGGATGCGTTTGAGCGCTTCCATGCCTGCGTCCTTCGGAGCCATGCCGCGGCGCAGCGACTCGACAATCAGGAACGACGACAGGTTGTAGAGATTCGCCTCGCCGCGTCCGGTCGATCCGGCGGCGCCGATCTCGTTGTCGACGTATAGTCCGGCGCCGAGAATCGGCGAATCGCCGGTGCGGCCCGGTATCTTCCACGCCAGTCCGCTGGTCGTCGTCACGCCGCAGATGTCGCCGTTGGGGCCAATCCCGTCGCAGTTGATGGTGCCCCAGAAGCTGCCTTCGCGAATCAGTCCGTCGCGGACCATCGACAGCCCGGCGGCGACGGCGCGCGATTCGTAGGCCTCGCCTGGATCCTTTTGATGTTTCGGCAACGGCTTGCGGGCATCACCGTTGGGATCGAGCCAGTGTTCGGGATCGATGCGGCTCTTCCACTCGCGCCACAGCTTGCGCGAGTTGTCGGTGTTGAGGTCCTCTTCGATCTTGAACCCCATGGCGCGTGCGAACTGTTGCGCGCCCGCACCAACCAGGAGATGGTGATCGGTGTAGTCCATGACTGCCTTGGCCACCAGCGACGGCGTCCGTACCCCCTGCAGCGAAGCCACCGCGCCGGCGCGCTTCTTGGGTCCGTGCATGCACGACGCATCGAGCTCGATGACGCCGTCGGCGTTCGGCAGCGCGCCGTAGCCGATGCCGGTCTCGGTCGGATCGAGCTCGGGAATGTTGACCCCGGCGATCAGCGCATCGAGAACGTCGGCGCCTTCGGTGATCATGCGAAACGCGCGCGTCACGGCGTTTTCGGTGCCGCCGTTCTTGAATTCCCAGCCGGAATAGTCGGAGATGACGACCGGCTTCACGGTCTTCTGGATCAGGAGCTCGGCGGAGCGGGCTTCCCCGCGTGCGGGCGCGGCGATGCCGGCGGCCGCGATGGTCGTAGACGTCGTCTTGATGAAGTCACGTCGGCTAATCATGCCGCGAAGGGTATCACGCGCAATCTCTGGCGGCGACCGTACGGGCCGCACCCGACCCATCGCTTGGGCCACGAAGGACGCGAAGGACACGAAAGACACCGGTCGATCTCACTCTGAAATCAGGGAGCGGTGTGCCGCGGGCGGGAATGGTCCCGCTGGCGCGAGCCACGTGCTCGCGACGCTAACCGGATGAGGCCCGCGGCACGAACGAGCGAGCGAAGTGAGCGCGTGAAGTGCCGGGGACGGGAATCGGTGCCGCTGACGCGAGCCACAGGCTCGCGGCGCCAACCGGATGAGCGCCCGCGGCACGAACGAGCGAGCAAAGTGAGCGAGTGAAATACCCGAGGAGGCGGGAATCGGTGCCGCTGACGCGAGCCACAGGCTCGCGGCGCCAACCGGATGAGCGCCCGCGGCACGAACGAGCGAGCAAAGTGAGCGAGTGAAATACCAGAGGAGGCGGGAATCGGTGCCGCTGACGCGAGCCACAGGCTCGCGGCGCCAACCGGATGAGCGCCCGCGGCACGAACGAGCGAGCAAAGTGAGCGAGTGAAATACCAGAGGAGGCGGGAATCGGTGC
>Ga0196963_10000666_pt1 | contig 28378 bp, 20 predicted proteins | sample S1_5metaG_FD_148600 | JGI IMG/M metagenome (GOLD analysis project Ga0196963, IMG submission 148600) | Soil microbial communities from Anza Borrego desert, Southern California, United States - S1_5 | ecosystem: Environmental > Terrestrial > Soil > Desert | place: USA: California | collected...
GGACTCGGCGTGGCCTTCGCCGCCAAGTTCTACCCCGATGACGCGCACATGCTGCTGCCGGCGATCATGATGCAGGTGCCGATGCTGGGGGCGACCGTCCTCTTCGGGACCTGGATGCGTCGTCGCGCGGCGGTCGCGCCGGCCGCTCCGGCCTAGCCGGGAGCGACGCGGCCGCCGCGCGACGCGCGCTCAGCGGCGCTTGCCGCCACGCAGGCGCAGCAGGGACAGCGCCACCCCCAACGCGGCGATCGCGCCGCCGCCGCCCGAACCGCAACCGCCGCCGCCATCGCCGCCATCCTCGGAGCGCGGCGATGGCGAGGTCAGCGGCCCTTCGGTCAGCGTGACGGTCGCCGGCGCGCTATCGACGTGTCCGTCGTTGACGACGTAGGTGAAGGTCGCGCCCGCCTCCTCGAGCGGGACGCTCCAGTACAAGGTCGGCGGCGTGCCCGTCAGCGTGCCTGCGGTCGGCGGCGTGAGGATGCGCGCGACCAGGGCGTCGCCGTCGACGTCGTGGCCCGACAGCACGACGGTCGCGCCGCTGACGCTGGCGACCGCGATCCGGTCGGCGGCATGCGGGGCGTCGTTGACCGGCAGCACATCGATGACGATCACGCCCTCGTCGGCGCCATCGTCGTCGCTGACGCGCACGGTGAACGCATCGGGTCCGTGGTAGTCGGCGGACGGGATGTAGGTCAGCGTCGGCGCGGTGCCGAGCAGGATCCCGTGCGACGGACCTTCGATGACCGACCACGTGGTCGGATCGCCATCGCCGCTGTCGGCATGCAGGGCGATCGCAACCGCGTGGTCCTCGAGCACAGCGACATGCTGCGCGCGCAGCGACGGCGGCTGGGCTGGCAGCGCGAAGGCCATGACGCCGCCGTAGCCCGAGACGAGCAGCTTGCCGCCGCCGATCGCCAGCGCGCCACCGGCGGGAAGGACCTGGACCGGGTCATCCTGCCCGAGGCGGAACCGCCAGGTCTGGTAGTAGCCCGACGCCAGGATGGCGTCATGCGTGACCAGCGGCTGCGCCGTGATCGTCGGCGCCTGGATCGGCGCGCGGTACCACCGCGTCGGAGCGCCGTCGGCGGCGCGGTACGAGAGCACCCCGGCATCCGGGCTGATGACGTGGACCAGCCCATCGACCGCGGCCGGCATGCCGGCGTAGCGGCCGACGTGCGTCCAGGCGACGCCGCGCCCGACGAGATCGATCGCGTGGAGGCGATCGACGAAGCCGCGAACCACCACGAACGCCCGATCACCGTCGACGACCACGCCGCCGACCTCCACGTTGTACCACTCGCCCGGCAGCGGCACCGACCAGCGCACGGCTCCGGTGCGGCTCTCGAGGACGGTGAAGCCGCCGAGGCCGACGGTGAAGATCACGTCGCCGCGCGCCGCCGGCGTGCCGCGCGCCTCGAGCAGCGGCGCCGTGAAGCCGCCGGTGCCGTCGGCCGCCGAACGGACGAGGACCTCGTACGGCGTCGCGAGCACGACGTCGCCCCCGGCGACCATCGGATTGCCGACCGCGTACCAGCCGGTCGGCACCGACCAGGCCACCGACGGGGCCGCCGAGAAGGCGATGCCATGCAGCTGCGACGGATAGGACATCTCGTGCACCAGCAGGCGGTCGCCGGCCAGTGCGAGGCCGGTGAGCTGGTAACCGCTCAGGGGCAGGGTCCACTTCACCTCGCCCGTCGCCATCGCGAGCTGGCGCACCAGCCCGTACTGCTCGGCGGTGAATGCGGCGCCATCGCCGATGACCGTCGCCATCTGTCCGTAATAGCCATGCGACCACGCGCCGAGCAGATCCGCATCGCCGAGGCGCACCGGCGCGTACCCGCGGTGCTGCGGACCATTGCCGAGCTGCGGCCAGGCCGCGGCGTCCTCGACGACGGGCGCGTAGACCTCGAAGGCGACCGACGCCGCTGGCGATTCGAGCTCGCCGTCGCTGACCACGAATGCGACAGCGTCGGGCCCGGTGAATCCGGCTTCCGCGAGGTAGGTCAGCGCGGGCGGGTCGCCGATCAGCATGCCATGCGCGGGCAGCGTGACGACGCGGAAGGTCAACCCATCGCCATCGATGTCGCTGCCCGAGAGGGTGAGGTGCAGCGCCTGTCCGGCTGGCGTCGAGCACCACTGCGGCGTCGCCACCGGCGCGTCGTTCGCCGGGGCGATGGTGAGCGCGATCTCCGCCGGGGCCGATTCATCGCCACCGTCGCTGGCCGCGAAGGCGAACGAGTCGCTGCCGTTCCAGTCCGCCGTCGGCACGAACAGCGCCTGCGCGCCGGTGATCGTGACGGCGCCGTGCGCGGGCGGGACGACGACGCGGTAGGTCAGCGCGTCGCCATCGGCGTCGCTGGCCTGGAGCGCGATCGCCAGCGGCTGGTCCTCGATGCCGCTCGCGGTACCGGGCGCGGCGATCGGCACGTGCGCGCTGTGGATGCGCATCGTCACGGGGACCACCATCTCCGGGGTATCGTCGTCGTCGGACGCGACGCGCAGCTCGGCGACGTGGCTGCCGAGCGCGAGGGTGCCCGGAGCGAACTGCGCCATGACCAGGCTGGTCCCGCCGCCGACGGTCGTGCCGGCCTGCGGTGCGACGCTCAGCCAGCCGGCGGACGGCCGCAGATGGACCGACCACCCCGCGTGCAGCAGCGTCGACGCATGCGTCACCGTCGCGCCGTGCGTCATGGTCGCGTCCTGCACGCCGACGGTGAAGGCCTGGGGACGATCGACCCGGTGGTAGGCGAAGGTGATCGAGCCGTCGGCGCGCAGGATGGCCTGGCACGTCAGGCGCGCCGCCGCGTGGTGGTACAGCGGGACGTCGGTGAACTGGACGACCAGGCGATCGGCGAACGACTGGCGGTGCGCCGTCCCGCTGGTGAAGTTGAGATCGGCCCACGCGAACGCGATCAGGTTCTCGGGCGCCATCAGCGATGGCAGCGGCATCGTCCAGTAGTTGTAGGCGTGGCTGGTGAAGCTCAGCCAGCCGTTCGAGCAGATGCGGTACGTGCTGAACGAGTCGCCGTAGAACGGGAACGTGAAGCCGATCGGGTACGGTCCGCGATTCGTGTCGTCGTACATCGGGTCGAAAGGGGTGCCGGTGTCCCGGATATCCAACCACTCGTGCGGCGGCGCGCCGACCTCGTCGGAATGCGAGATCGCGTAGCCGTCGGCGAGGCCTTCGACCGCGATCGACCAGTCGAGATCGACGTTGCCGAGGTTGCCGATGCTCAGCGGCAACGCCGCGCTCCCGCCGCGCTGCACGTCGGCGATCAGGCTGGCGGGAGCGACGCTGATCTCGGCGCGACCGAGCTCCGGACTCCAGATCGCATCGGGCGGCGTGGTGATCGAGGCGCTCGAGGTGCGATAGGACGGCGCCGAGATGCTGGCCGACCAGGCGCCATCAGGGATCCCGCTGATCGCGTAGCTGCCATCGCTTGCCGTCGTCGTCCACAGTCCGGCGATCGCCACCCATGCGCTGGCCAGCGGCGCCGCGCCGACGCCGGTGACGATGCCGCTCAGGCGCGAGCGCCGGTCGACGGTCAGGGCGAGCGGAATGGTCCAGCTGCGGCCGACGCCATCGCTGGCGATGATCGTCGCGACGACGGTGTGGCCCACCGGGCAGGCCGGGGCGATGGTCAACGCGAAGCCGTCGCCGTCGGCCGACGCGCCGACCAGGATCGTTCCGTAGGCGGCGCTGGCATCTCCGATCGCGACCTGGTCGTCGGCGCTGGTCATCGCGCCGGCGATCGCCACCGCGTCCTCGCTGCCGACGTTGCGCAGCCTGGCGAACACGGCCACGGTCTCGCCCGGTTCGGCGAAGCCGTCCGCGTCGCCGCCGGGAGCGGCGTCGGTCACCCACAGGCCATCGCCGATCAACGCCGGCGAGCCGACGACCTGGAAGGTGACCGGCACCGGGGTCAGCGGCTGATCGACGTCGTTCGATGCGATCAGCAGGTTCGCCGTGTACGTCCCCGGCGCGCGGCCCGCCGCCGATGCGCTGACCATGACGGTGCGCTCGTCCCCCGCGGGCACGGTCAGCGCGTCCGGCGCGGCGGTCAGCCAGCCGCCCGCCAGGGGCGCTCCGCCGAGCAGGACGTCGTCGACGTACCAGCCCTCGTACGCGTTGCCGATCGAGTCGAGGGTGTCGAAGAGGAAGCGGATCCGCACGGATTGTCCCGCCCATGCGCTGAGCGGGATGGAGACCGGGACCCAGGTGTTGGTCGAGTCGTAGAACGCGCCGACGGTCGACCAGGATGCGCCGCCATCGTTGGAGACCGCGACCTGCGAGATGTCGTACGTCGTCCCGCCTTCGGTCTGGCGGCGGTACCACAGCGCCAGGGTCGGATCCGCCAGCGGCACCACGACCTGGTCGCTGATCAGTTCGCCGCGGTTCCTCCCTCCGGTGTCGAATTTTCGGGTGTCCTCGCGGCCGTAGTACCACGCATCGTCGTCGGTCCGCCCGCGATCGCAGCGGTGCCACAGGCCATCGGCGATCCACTCGGCGCTCGTGGCGGTGATGGCGACGGTCAGCGGCGCGTCGCCGATGTTGCGCACGAGCAGCGGCGCGTCGTCGCTGCCGCCCTGGTCGGCGATCAGCGCGAGCGACGGCGGCTCGACGACGATATCCGCGTGACCGAGCAGCAGGATTACGCCGCTGGCGCCGGGCGGGGCGGCCACGGCGAGCGTCGCGCTGTCGTTGTAGCCGGCGGCGCTGGCGCCGACCTGCCACGATCCGTCGGGCACGGTCAGGGTGAAGCCGCCGTCCGCCCCGCTGACCGCGTCGATCGCGTGCTCGGCGCCGAGCGCCGTGACGACCGCGCCCGCGATCGCCGCGCCACCGGTCGCGGCGCGCACGGCGCCGGCGATGGTCGAGCTGGTGTGGGCGACGAGGTCGAGCGGGAAGCTCCAGGTCGCGCCGGCTCCGTCGGTCAGATCGATGCGCAGCGCGATCGCGTGCGGCGTCGCCGTGCCGGCGGCGACCGAGAACGCGTAGCCGTCGCCGTCGGCCACGGAGCCCGGCGCGATGTCGCCATACGCCGACAGCGGATCGACCAGGACGAGCGCCGGATCGCCGCCGGTGGCGACGAGGGCGCCGTCGACGGAGAGCGCCGGATCGCCACCGGTGTTGCGCGCCGCGAGACGGACGACGACGGTCTCGCCCGGATTGATGAGGCCATCGCCGTTGCCGAGCGTCGCGTCGTCGACCGTGAGGGCGTGCCTGACCAGATGCGGGCCGGCGACGACCGCGAGGCTTCGCGCCAGGTTGAGCCGACCGTGCGACACGCACTTGCCGCTCAACGCGGGGATCGCGTCGACCTCGTCGAGCAGCGCCTGCTTCAGCACCGCGCCGGGCGACGACGAGACCGAGCGCATCAGCGCCAGGGCGCCGGCGACGTGCGGACAGGCCATCGACGTGCCGCTGAAGTGCTGATACCCGGCTCCGGGCGTGGTGCTGTAGACCGAGACCCCCGGCGCGCCGAGGTCGACGCCGGCCAGTCCGTAGTTGCTGAAGTACGCGATCGCATCCGCGTGATCGGTGGCCGCGACGCTGACGATGTTCGGGCTGTCGTACCCGGCCGGATAGGACGGGGACGCATCGATATCCATCCCGCTGTTGCCGGCCGCGGCGACGAACAGCCGGCCGGCGGGGAGGCCGGCCTCGATCGCCGCTTCGAGCTCCGCCGAGTAGCCGCCGCCGCCCCACGAGTTCGAGGTCAGGTCGAGACCGAGGGTGTTCGCGTAGGCGACCGCGGCGATCGCTCCGGAGGTCGAGCCGCCGCCGCCGGCATCGAGGAACTTGAGGCCGACGAGCGACACCTGCCAGCACACGCCGGCGACGCCGACGCCGTTGGCGCCGATCGCGCCGATCGTCCCGGCGCAGTGCGTGCCGTGGCTGTGGTCGTCGTGCGGGTCGTTGTCGCCGTTGACGAAATCCCAGCCACGCCAGTCGTCGACGAAGCCGTTGCCGTCGTCGTCGATGCCGTTGCTGCGCTTGTCGGCGCCGCCAGGAGCGGTCCCGTCCTCGCCCGGGTTCACCCACATGTTGCCGGCGAGATCGGGATGGCTGCCGTCGATGCCGGTGTCGATGACGCCGACGCGGACGAGGTGCGAGCCGGTGGCGATCGCCCAGGCCTCGGGCGCGTCGATGTCGGCGTCGGCCACGCCGCCGGTCTGGCCGGCGTTGTGCATGCCCCAGAGCTGGCCGAACGACGGGTCGCCCGGGGTGATTAGCGCGTGGACCAGCCAATCGCGTTCGGCGCGGATGCCGGCGGCGGCGAGATCGCTGATCGCGAGCGGCAGGCGGTCGTGATCGACGGGCGCGAACGCCAGGAGCCAACAGGCGGTGTTGCCGACGCGCTCGCGCAGCTCGAACCCGTGGGCCCGGGCGAGGGCCCGCGCCTCGGCCTCGTCGCGCGCGGCCAGGCGCGCGATGACGTGATCGCCGACCATCGCCAGGCGCCGGGTCGTGCCGTCGGCGGCGACGCTCTCCTCGATGCGGACGATCGGGAAGCGCTTGCCGGGACGGCGGACCAGGCGCGTCAGCGTGGTGGCGCCATCGGCGGCGACCTCGCTGCGCGGCGGCAGGATATCGGCGTCCGCCGCGTCGACGGCCGGTGCCGGCGCGGGATCGCGAGCCGGCTGGCGCGCCGCGCGCGCGGCCGCGTCGGCGACCCGCTCATCGGTCGCAGCGGTGGGAGCGGCGACGCGCGGTGCGACCGCGGTCGGGGCTGAGGCGCCGGGAGCATCCGACACCGTCGCGGCGGGCGACGCGGCGGCGGCGCGCGTGTCGCCACGGCAGCCAGCGATGACGAGGAGGGTCGCGCTGACCACGGCGACGGCGACGAGTCGGATCGACATGACGGCTCCGGAGGAGCGCAGAATCTGTCAACGTCGGACCTCGTTGCCAGCATGGCATCGTTTCGCGACAAACGTGGGAAAGCGAAACGCCGCCGGCCTCAGGCCGGCGGCGTCGCTGCGCTCACATCGAGTCTCGTCGACCTCAGGCCGGTGGCGCTGCCGAGGTCTCGCCGTCGGCAGCCTCCTCGGGCTCGTCGACGTCGGGTTCGTCCTCGCCGCCCGCATCGGCCGGACCGGCGGCGCCGGCGGGCTTCGCCGGACGCGGCTGCTTCACCGGCGAGAGCATCGCGAACATGCGCTTGCCCTCCTGCCGCGGTTCCTGCTCCATCTTCGCGACGTCCTGGAGCATGAGGGTGAACTTGCGGATCATCTGGATGCCGAGCTCGCGATGGCTCATCTCGCGGCCGCGGAACTGGAGCTGGATGCCGACCTTGTAGCCCTCTTCCAGGAACTCGCGCGCGTGCTTCGCCTTGATGTCGAGGTCGCCCTCGCCGGTGCCCGGGCGCAGGCGGACCTCCTTGGTCTCCATCTTGTGCGCGCGCGACTTGGTCTGGCGGTCCTTCTTCTGCTGCTCGAAGAGGTACTTGCCGTAGTCCATGATCCGGCACACGGGCGGCTTGGCTTCGGGCGAGACCTCGACCAGATCGAGACTGACCGCCAGCGCGCGCGAGCGCGCGTCCTCGACCGTGACGACCCCGACCTGCTGGCCGTTCTCGTCGATGAGACGGATCGATGGGACCTTGATCTTCTCGTTGACCCGAGCGCGGTTGGTGTCGGGCGGGGGAACTGGGATGCGGGATCTGCGTCGACCGAGCAAATGCGACTCTCCGGGGAGGTGGGCGCACGTGGCGCCGGGGGCGGGAGTATGACGGAGGCCACCCCCCGCTCCAGCGGCGAGTGCGGCAGTCGTTGCGCGTCGAAAACCCGGCGGGTCGTCGACGGCCGCAGGGCGGGAAGCCCTGCGGCCGCGCGGGGTTCAGACCGGCTTGGGGAGGGCCGCGGCCGGCTCCTCCTCGCCGTCGTCGGCGCCGCTGTCGGCGGGACCGAACTCGCCGTCCCCGGTGGTCGGGGGCGGCGGCGCGATCAGCTTCTGGCGCGAGAAGAACAGCAGGATCGGCGCGGCGACGAAGACCGACGAGTAGGTCCCCAGGATCGTGCCGATCAGCAGGGTGATCGCGAACGGGCGCACCGCGTCGCCGGCGAAGATGATCATGGCGATGATCGCCAGGATCGTGCCGCCGCCGGTCAGCACCGTGCGCGGCATGGTCTGGGCCACCGACAGGTCGATGATCTGGGCCAGCGGGGTCTCGGCCATCTTCTTGAGGTTCTCGCGGATGCGGTCGAAGACCACGATCGTGTCGTTGACCGAGTAGCCGATGATGGTCAGCAGCGCCGCGACCACCGTCAGGTCGATGCGCACGCCGAACAGGCTCATCAGGCCCAGCGTCAGCATGATGTCGTGGACCAGCGCGACGACCGCGCCCACGCCGAAGCCGAACTCGAAGCGCGCGGCGATGTAGAACAGCATGCCGGTCATGGCGATGAGCAGCGCGACCAGCGCGCGCACCTGCATCTGGCCCGCGACCTGGCCGCTGAAGTGCTCGGACGCCGGGAACGGCTTGGCGACCGCGAGGCGCTGCGACGCGAGCGCGTTCACCGCCGCGTCGTAGATGTCGACCGCGAGACGCGCCGGATCGCGCGCGGCGTCGTCGCCGCCGAGCAGCGTCAGCAGCCGCTGCGCGATCTCGTCCTCCGGCTGCCACGTCGGATCCGCGGTCGGCGCCTGGCGGTAGGTGACATCGACCTTCACCGCCGCATCGCCCACCGGCGTCATCGCGACGTGCTCGAGGGTCTCGCGCTTGCGCAATACCGCTTCGGCCGATTGCAGGGCCGCGGCGTTCGGCGCATCGAGGGTCGCGAGCGTCAGGCTGAGCGTGCGGTCGTTCCAGGTCGCGGCGGTGATCTCGTCGCCTTCGTTGGCGATCGAGCCGGCGAAGGCCTGGGCGAGCTGCTGCTTGAACCGGTCGGTGCGGGTCGCGACCAGGCGCTGCTGCTCGCCGACCTCCTTGACCTTGGCCTCGATCTGCCGCTCGATCTCGCGCTTGCGGACCGCGTCGCCGCCGTCGCGCGCCTGGTCGAGCTCGCGCTCGAGCGCGCCCTGCTCGGCGGACAGCGCCTGGCGCCGCTCCTCGATCTGCGATCCCGCCTCATCGCGGGCGCGGAACACCCACTGGCGGCTCGCGCCGTCCTGGCCGAAGGCTGAGAAGTAGGCCTGCGGCTCGGAGAGCGACGCCGGATCCAGCATGCTGTCGCCGCTCGGCATCGCCTCGTGCGCCGCCTTGATCGCCGCCTCGACGCGCTCGCGATCCATCGGCGTGTTGAAGTTGACCTGGACCAGGTTGCCGCCGGTGAACTCGATGTCGAAATTGCGCTGGAACGAGCCGCCGACCACGTGGTGGCCGAAGGCGAACCAGCCGATGCCGGCGAGGCCGGTGATGATCGACAGCGCGTAGGTCACCTTGCGCATGCCGACGTAGGGCAGGCGCGGCTCCGGGATCAGGTTGGCCATGCCGATCTTCTTCTGCCCGCGGCAGATGAAGTCGGTGAACAGCCGGCTGGCGTAGACGTTGGAGAACAGGCTGATCGCGACGCCGAGCATCAACGTCAGGCCGAAGCCCTTCACCGGGCCCGAGCCCACGTAGTACAGGATCACGCCGGTCAGCATGGTCGTCAGATGCGAGTCGATGATCACCAGGAAGGCGCGGTCGTAGCCGGCCTCGATCGCGTCGCGCGCCTCCTTGCCGGCTCGCTGCTCCTCGCGGATGCGTTCGTAGATCAGCACGTTGGTGTCGATCGACATCGCCACCGAGAGCACGAGGCCGGCGATGCCGGGCAGGGTCAGCGTGGCGCCGAACACCGACAACGCCGAGTAGGTCAGCGCCGCGAGCACGACCATGCAGCCCATCGCCACCAGGCCGAGCCGGCGGTAGTAGCACACCAGGAAGGCGACGATCGCCGCGAACGACCAGAGCATGGTCTCGATCGCGCGGTTGACCGTCTCGACGCCGAGCGTCGCGCCGACCACGCGCTCGGAGATCACCACCGGCGTGACCGCCAGCGACCCGCCCTTGAGCGCGTTCTGCAGGCTCTCGATCTCGTCCTTGGTGAAGACGCCGTGGATGACGCAGCTGCTGCTCGACGGGGTCTCGATGTGCGGATCGGATTCGATCTTGCCGTCGAACAGGATGGCGATGTGGCCGGTGCCCTGCTGCGAGAGGCCGCGCTGGTGGACGTCGCGGGTGAAGGCCTCGTTGCGGCCGGTGCCGCTGGAGGTGAACTGGATGCCGATCGCGTTCTGGCCCTGGAAGAGCTCCTGGGTCGCCTGCGAGACGTCGGTGCCGGTCAGCTTGGGCGGGCCGAGGTGGTAGAACACCGTCGGCACCGCGGTCGGATCGCGGCTCTTCTCGACGGCGATGATGTCGCCGCGGTTGCGGAAGGGCTCGGTCGGGCTGCGGAAGACGTAGCGGTTGTTGACCACGCGCACGGCGCAGTCCGGATCGCCCGGCTTGGTCCCGGTCCACTGGCCGGTGGTGCGGGCGTAGGCGTGGTTGCCGCCGACCTTGCTGAACACGTCGCCGTAGACCGCGATGACCTCGCGGAACTCGAGGCGGCCGGTGGTCTCGAGCACCTTGCGGGTGCGCGCCGCGTCCGCGCGGCTGCCGCCCGGGATGACGACCTGGATGTCGCCGTTGGACATGCGGGTCACGGTCGGCTCGGTCAGGCCGCGCGCGTCGAGGCGGTTGCGCAGCACGCGCATCTCCTCGTCGCCGGCGTCGACGCGCTTGTTCTCGGCGTTGAACAGCTGGCAGACGAACTCGACGCCGCCCTGCAGGTCGATGCCGCGGGTGACGTGGAACAGCGGGCGGGTCGGATTCGGGCGCCGGAACGGCGAACCGACCAGGCGCTGGCGCAGGCTGGTCTGGTCCTCGCCGGCCTTGGTCGCGGTGACGATCAGGGTGTCCTGCGGCGTCGGACCTTCGACCGTCGCCGGGATCTCCTTCTTCTTGCGATCGCCGGCCAGGCGCTGCTTGATCTGCGCGACCTCGTGCGCGCTGGCGGGGATGAAGTTCCCGGCCAGGTCCTTGAAGACCACCGTCGAGGCGGTCGTCGAGCCCTCGATCGGACGCAGCTCGGCCTGCAACTCCTGCTCGCCGACCAGGACCTTGTTCTGCAGGAAGAGCAGGCCGAGCGTGGTCGCGAAGACCAGGCCGATGATGATCAGGCGGCGCAGCATCACTTGCCCTTCTCGTCGGCGGTGACCGGGACGATCTGCAGGTTGCCCTTCGAGAACGTCAGCACGACGTCCTTGCCGTCCTGGCCGGCGCGGACATCGATCGACTGCTCGCCGACGCTGGCGACCTCGGCGATCAGGCCGCCGAAGCCGATCAGGACCTTGTCGCCGCGCTTCAGGCTGGCGAGCGCGTCCTTGCGCTTCTTCTCCTCCTTCCGCTGCGGGCGGATGAGGATGAACCACATGAAGGCGATGATCATCACCGGGATGAGGAACTGCTGCCACGGCATGCCGGGATCGCCGGGCGCGCCGCCGCCGCCGCCGCCCGCGGTCGCGGCGAGACCGGTGGTGGTGCCGCGGTCGCCATCGCCGGCGACGGCGACCACGATCAGGGAGAGCAGCAGGACGAGACGATGCATGGATGGATTCCCGGCGGCCGGCTCGGCCGCGGTTGAGGAAGGAGGGAGCCGCCGCGCGAGCGACGGTCGGATGCGCTGGGCGCGGTCAGGGCGCGCGCGGGCCGCCGGCGCTGCCGCGGCGTGGGCCGGGCGCGGGGCGGACGACGTCGGACGGACGCGGCAGGGCGACCGTGCCGTCCACCTCGCCGACCAGCGCCGGCGTCGGCGCGTGGCTGGCGATGACGGGAGCGGCGTCGCAGGAGGCCGCGACCGACGCGACCACGTCGGTCACCGCCGGCCCATCGGCGCGGTCGTCGATCGGCTGCTCGACCGCGGCGCGCAGGTTGCCCCACGCCGACACCAGCAGGGCGATCAGCGCCAGGCAACCACGCAGACAACGGGCGACGACCGGCGACATGGGGCGCCGAGTCTATGCTGGAAGCGGCCGAGGCAACCGCGCCGGCGCATCTCGCCGCTGGAAGCCGGCGCCCGCAGGCCTGAAGCTCGGCCGTCCCCGGCACGAAGCACCCGCACATGACCGACCTGCCCTTCCTCTGGGGCGCGCAGTACTACCGCGCGCCCACGCCCGAGTCGGACTGCTGGGAGGGCGATCTCGCGCGCACCACGCGCTGGGGCCAGGCGCGCCGGCGCGATCCGCGCGCGCTGCTGGCCGGCGCGCGTCGCGCCCGCGGCGACGCCGGCGCGCGCCGCGTGGTCGACGCGCAGGCGGACGAGCCGCTCAGCGTGCGCGTCGACGCCCTGGTCGATCCGTCGCGGGGCACACGCCCGCGCTTCATCGCCATCACCAACCGCAGCGATGCGCCACGCCGGCTGACGATGGCCGGCAGCGGCCGCTTCCGCGGCCTGTTCAGCGGCGCCGAGCTCGATCTCGCCGGCGGCGCGTGGACGTCGCCGGCGCGCTGCGCAGAACTCTTCGTCGTGCCCTGATGCGCCGCCGCCTCGACGACCTCATCGACCGCGTCGGCCAGCGCCTCGGCGGCTACGACCTGATGGTGCTGGTCTGCCTGCAGGCGCTGGCGCTGGCGCTGTGGCTGTTCATCGAACTCGCCGACGAGGTCGTCGAAGGCCAGACCCATGGCCTCGACGAGCGCATCATCATGGCGATGCGTGTGCCCGGCGATCCGTCAGATCCGATCGGTCCGCCGTGGCTCGAGGAGATCGGCCGCGACTGCACCGCGCTCGGCGGCATCGCCATGCTCGCGCTGGTCGTCGCCGCGGTGTGCGGCTTCCTCGCCATCCGCGGCGCCTGGCACGCGGTCGTGCTGTGCCTGGGCGCGACGATCGGCGGATTGGGACTGTCGTTGCTGGTGAAGGAGGCGTTCTCGCGCCCGCGACCCGCGCTGGTCCCGCACCTCTCGGTGATCATGACCTCGAGCTTCCCCAGCGGCCACTCGCTGATGTCGGCGGTCGTCTACCTGACGCTCGGCGCGCTGCTCGCGCGGCTCGCGCCGGGGCGCCGGCTCAAGGTCTACTGCATCGCCGTCGCGACGCTCATGACCGGCATGGTCGGCGTCAGCCGGGTCTACCTCGGCGTGCACTGGCCGACCGACGTGGTCGCCGGCTGGGCGCTGGGGCTGGTCTGGGCGATCGTGTGCTGGCTGGTGGCGAAGCGGCTGCAGCGCAAAGGCACGGTTGAGGCCGAGGCGTAGGCGTCGTCGAGCTTCGAGCTCGGCCTACGCCGTCTTCCCGGCGCCGCTCTTCCCGCCCGCCGGCGCCCGCGTGACCTGGCGGATCGTCTTGACCAGGGTCTGCGAGCTGAACGGCTTCGGCAGGAACGCCGCGACGAGGTTCTTGTCGCGCTCGCTCGAGGTGCGGTCCTCGTCCTTGCCCGAGATCAGGACGATGCGGCACGCCGGTCGCGCCTGCTTCACCCGTCGCGCGAGCTCGTAGCCGTTGATGCCCGGCATGTTGATGTCGCTGACCACGATCCCGACCTGGTCGCCGTGCTTGTTCAGCACCATCAGCGCTTCCTCGCCGCCGGCCGCGGTCAGCACGTTGTAGCCCTGCTCGCCGAGCAGCTCGGCGAGCACCGAGCAGACGTTGGCCTCGTCCTCGACCAGCAGCACGGTCTCGCTGCCGGCCTCGATCGGCGTGGTCTTCGCTTCGGGCTTGGCCGCCGGCGCGACCACCGTGTCGCTGGCCTGGCGCGGCAGGTAGATGGTGAACATCGTGCCGACGCCGGGCTCGGTGGCGGCGTGGATCGAGCCCTGGTTCTGGCGCACGATGCCGTAGACGGTCGCCAGGCCGAGCCCGGTGCCCTTGCCGTCGTCCTTGGTCGTGAAGAACGGTTCGAAGATGTGCGGCAATACCGCGGGATCGATGCCGTGGCCGGTGTCGCTGACCTGCAGCGCGACGAACTTGCCGGCGGGCACCCGGTCGGGCAGGCCGTCGATCGGCGCGGCGACGTCGCGGGCCTCGGTGCGGATGATGATCTGGCCGCCGTTGGGCATCGCGTCGCGCGCGTTGAGCACGAGGTTGAGCACCACCTGCTCGATCTGGACCGGATCGGCGAGGATCGCGCCGACGTCCGCATCGAGCTGGAACTCGAAGCCGACGTCCTTGCTGATCACGCCGTGCAGCAGCTGCTCCATGTCGCGGATGACGTCGTTGATCATCACCGGCTGCGGCCGCATCGGCTGCTTGCGGCAGAAGGCCATCAGCTCGCGGGTCAGCGACGAGGCGCGCTGCGCGGCCTTCTGGATCGCCTCGGTGTAGCGCAGGCCGCGCGGATCGGAGACCACGCGCGGCAGCAGCAGCTCGCAGTTGCCGATGATCGCGGTGAGGATGTTGTTGAAATTGTGCGCGATGCCGCCGGAGAGCCTGCCGATGGCCTCCATCTTCTGCATCCGGTTGATGCGCTCCTCGCGCGTGCGGATGGTCTCCTCCCACTGCTTGCGCTCGATCGCGTAGCGGATCGTGCGCGCGAGCTGCTGGCCATCGAGGCTGTTCTTGGGCAGGTAGTCCTGCGCGCCGCGCTGCATCGCCTGCGACGCCAACTCGGCGTCGTCGAAGCCGGTGAGGATGACGATCGGGATGTCCGTCGCCTTGGTGTGCAGGTTCAGGAACGTCGGCAGGCCGCGGCTGTCCGGCAGCGACAGGTCGAGGAGGATGATGTCGCAGGTTTCGCGATCGAGGAAGGTCAGCGCCTCGCCGAGGCGATCGCAGTGCGTGACCTTGTAGCCCGAGCGCAGGCCCTCGGTGAGGTATTCCTGGAGCAACTGGGCGTCGCCCGGGTTGTCCTCGACCATCAAGATGTTGACGTGCTGGGCGAGCATGGTGGGAACCTCACGTCGCCGGCAGGGCCGCGACGTTGAACCAGTAGTGTTCGAGTGACTTGACGATCTTCAGGAACTGGTCCCAGTGGACCGGCTTGACGATGTAGGTGTTGGCGAACAGGCCGTAGCACTGCTCGATGTCCTGGCGGCGGTTCGACGTCGTCAGGATCACCGTCGGGATGCGGCGCAGCTGCTCGTCGCCCTTGATCAGGCGCAGCAGCTCGCGGCCGTCCATGCGCGGCAGGTTCAGGTCGAGCAGGATGAAGTCGGGCGTCGGCGCTGTGCCGTGCGCGCCTTCCTTGCGCAGGACGCCCAGCGCGTCGGTACCGCTGTCGGCGATCAGGAAATGCGGCCTGTGCCCGTTCTCGCGGAACGCCTCCTGCGTCAGGTGGATGTCACCTGGGTTGTCGTCGACCAGCAGGATGACCGGTTCGCGCTTCATGAGCTGGTTCGAGGACTCCACGGCATGGTCGGGATCGGATCTTGGGTCCCGGCTTCTACCGGTTCCATGGTTTTGCTGTCGACGTTGTCCAGGTCTCGGCCCGACCGGGGCAGCTTTCACGGCATCGGCGCGCCCGCCAGCGGTTGCGATGCAATGGTTGCAGCGCCACCGGGGGAGCCGCCCGCGGCAACGGCCGTCGCGGCGACAACGTAGGACCGGCGACCGCCACCACGGAGCGAGCATGCCTCGACGCCTCCTGCCCCTGGTCCTCGTCCGTCATCGGATCCACGCTGTCCGGCGCCGAGCCCGGCACCCCGATCTTCACGGGCCGGGACCTCGCCGGCTGGGATGGCGACCCGCGCTTCTGGAGCGTCGAGGACGGCGCCATCGTCGGGCGGACCACCGCCCGGACCCCGACCGAGCGGAACACCTTCCTGATGTGGCGCGACGGCGAGGTCGACGACGTCGAGCTGACCCCTGTCCTACCGCATCGAGGGCAGGCAATCCGGGCATCCAGGAGCGCAGCGCGACCTCGGCGGCTACCAGGCCGACGGCGAGGATGGCGAGGAGTCGTCAGGTGCCTGTCCGAGGAGCGCGGGACCGGGCGTGCTCGCGGCACGCGTCCAGCGGATCACCATCGGGCGATGGCACGCCCCGCGACGCCGCGCCGATCGGCGATCGGCGATCGCCGATCGGCGACAAGCTCAGCGCCGACCTGAAGGCCGTCGCCAGCCGAGCCTTCACGGCGATCCGGTGGCGCGACCTGCGCGACGGGCGAAGGACGTCTTCCCCGCGCCCGCGGCGAGCTGCCGCCGATCGCCGAAACTCGTCGCGCAGCAAGGCGCGGCCACGCGCCGCAAGATCGTGCACGAGGGCCTCTGCATCGCCTGCCACGTCGTCGACGGCAAGGGCGTCGACTTCGGCCCGGCATCGGACTGCATCGGCGCGAAGCTCGCTCGACGAGGCGATCCTGTTCCCGGACGCCGGCATCGCGCACGGCTTCGCCACCACCGAGCTGACGCTGAAGGACGGCGCGATCACGGTCGGCATCGTGGTCAGCGACATGGCGAGCGCCGTGGGCCTCGAGGCCGCCGGCGGCATCGTCACGCCGTATGCAAAGGCCGACGTGGCGCGGCGCCGCGAGCTGGCGACCTCGCCGATGCCGACCGGCCTGCTGGCCGGCATGTCGCGGCAGGACCCGGTCGATCTCGTCGCGTACCTCGCGACGCTGCGCGCGCCGTGAGACGCGAGCAACCACGCGTCACCGGTTCTTGACAGCGTCGCGCGCTCATCGATTTTCCCGTCGCATTCCACCGCGCCGCCGCGCGCCTTCTCCTCAACGTCGCGATCGTCATGGAGTCCACATGGGCAAGGCCCTCGCCGTCATCGTCGTCATCGCCGCGGTGGTCGCCGCCGCAGTGCTCCTCACCAGCACCGACAAGGCGCCAGCGGCCGGCGGCGCGAACGCGACCGGCGGCGCGCCGACGACCGCGGCCGGCACGCTGACCATCGCCTGGGCGCAGTGGGCGCCGAGCGAGGTGCTCGAGAAGATGGCCAAGGAATGGGGCAAGACCAACAACGTCACCGTCAAGCTCACCCAGATCCCGTGGTCGGATTACGCGGACAAGATCTTCACCGACGTCTTCACCGGCAAGAGCGCGACCTACGACATCGTGGTCGGCGACAGCCAGTGGCTGGGCAAGGGCGCCGACGAGGGCCACTACGTCGACCTCACCGGCTTCGTCACCGCGCTGCCCAACCTCCCGGAGTACGGCCGGAGCGCGCTCGCCTACTTCTGCGAGTACCCGACCGGCAGCGGGAAGTACTACGCGGCGCCGTGCGAGACCGACGCGCTCGGCTTCTCCTACCGCAAGGACCTGTTCGAGGACGCCAAGGAACGCCAAGCCTTCAGGGCGAAGTTCAACCGCGAGCTGGCGGTGCCGACGACCTGGCAGGAGCTGCGCGACATCGCCGGCTTCTTCCAGCGCCCGGAGCAGAACCTCTACGGCGTCGCGCTGTTCACCAACTCGGGCGGCTACGACGCCGTGACCATGGGCTTCCAGTCGGTGATGTGGGCGTGGGGCGGCGCGTACTGCGACCCGGCCACCTACAAGGTCGACGGCGTGCTCAACTCGGCCAAGGGCGTGCAGGCGCTCGAGTTCTACAAGGAGCTCTGCCAGAACTGCACGCCGCCCGGCTCGACCAACTACTACCACTCCGAATGCCTGAAGGCCTTCCAGACCGGGCAGGTCGCCATGGCGGTCAACTACTTCGCGCTGATGCCGCTGCTGGTCGACGGGACGATGAACAAGCACGCGGCGAACACCGGCTACTTCGCCTGCCCCAAGGGTCCGGAAGGCCGCTTCTCCAGCCTCGGCGGCCAGGGCCTGTCGATCATAAAGTACGCGAAGGCCGAGCAGCAGGAGCTGGCGAAGAAGTTCATCGCCTGGTTCCTGCAGACCGACCAGCAGAAGCGCTGGGCGCTGAACCCCGGCTGCTTCTCGGCCAACACCGAGGCGCTCAAGGGCGAGGCGTTCCTCAAGGCCGCGCCGTTCAACCAGGCGTTCGCTGACAGTCTGCCGCTGCTGCGCGACTTCTACAACCTGCCCGAGCACGCCCAGCTGCTCGAGTCGACCCAGAAGAACTGGAACGGCGCGATCGTCGGCACGATCACGCCGCAGGCGGCGATGGACGCGATCGCCAAGGATCACGAGGCGATCCTGCGCAAGTCCGGCCGGCTCAAGTAGGGCGCCTCTCCCGCGACGGCGGGTCCGCAGCCGCGGACCCGCCGTCGCGCGTTCCGGGCGCTGGCATAAAACGCCGCGCGCCGAGGCTCCGTAGATGACCGGCCACTCGATGACCATGCTCCCGCCACGCCGATGACGCCCTCCGCCGCGAGCGATGCCCGCGCGCTGACGCCGCCCCGCGGCCTGCGCGACCTGCACATCCGCAACCTGTTCATCATCCCGACGCTGGCGCTGCTCATCCTGTTCAACGTCTTCCCGCTGCTGTGGTCGCTGGTGCTCAGCTTCAGCGAGTACCGCGCCACCGGCAGCACGGCGCCGCAGGCGGTCGGCCTGGCCAACTTCCGCGAGCTGCTGTCGCGCCCGGACATCCACGGCTACTTCATCTTCACCGCGCGCTTCACCGTGCTGGCGGTGGCGATCGAAGCCGCGCTCGGCTTCTCCCTGGCGCTGCTGCTGAACCGGACGCTGCCGGGCAAGGGCCTGATCGTCACCCTGCTGCTGCTGCCGATGATGATGTCGCCGGCGATCATGGCCAAGTTCTGGGCGTACATCCTCGATCCGAACTTCGGCGTGCTGGCGTGGGGCTTCCGCGCGCTCGGGCTCAAGCCGATACTGTGGTTCTCCGACCAGACCAGCGCGCTGTGGGCGCTGGTGCTGGTCGACGTCTGGCAGTGGACGCCGTTCGTCATGCTGATCTCGCTCGCCGGCCTCGGCGCGATCCCCAAGCACCTCTACGAGGCCGCGCAGATCGACCGCGCGTCGCGCTGGTTCGTGTTCACGCGCATCACCGTGCCGCTGGTCGCGCCGCTGGTGATGATGGCGCTGATCTTCCGCACCATGGACGCATTCAAGATCTTCGACCTGATCGTGCTGACCGAAGGCGGGCCGTTCGACCAGACGGTGTCCGTGTCGTGGCACCTCAAGCGCCTGGCGCTGACCCAGAGCGAGACCGGCATCGGCTCGGCGCTGGGCTACATGGTGCTCGTGCTGGTGATCGGCCTGGCCAACCTCTACCTGAAGTACCTCGACCGCATCCAGGGCAAGACCGCGTGAGGCGCCTCGGCGGCATCCTGTCGTTGGCGGCGGTCCTCGCCTACGTCGCGTTCTCGATCGCGCCGATCTGGTGGGTGGCGATGACCGCGATCAAGGATCCGGTCGAGGTCGCCGAGGCGACGCCGACCTTCCTGCCGGGACCGGCGCCGGATCCGACGGCGACGCGCGACCGCGGCCTGACCTTCACGCCGTACTGGAGGAACTTCGTCGACATCTTCGTCGCGGAGGAGCGCTGGTGGGTGCGGCCCGACGGCTCGCCGTCGTTTAGCGCGCCGGGCCCGGACGACGTCGGCTGGACGGCGCAGGTCGACTACGAGCGCACCGATTTCCTCGCCAATCTCATCAACTCGGTGATCATCGCCGGGCTCAGCACGTTCATCGCCGTGGCCATGGGCACGCTGGCGGCGTACGGCTTCTCGCGCTTCACGATCGCCGGCGCGAAGGACTGGCTCTTCTTCATCCTCTCGACGCGCATGCTGCCGCCGGTGGTGGTGGCGGTGCCGATCTTCCTGATGTTCAGCCGCCTCGGGCTGAAGGACACGCACCTCGGCCTGATCATCATCTACACGGTCTTCAACATCTCCTTCGCGGTGTGGATGATGAAGGGCTTCATGGACGAGATCCCGAAGGAGTACGAGGAGGCGGCGGTGGTCGACGGCTACACCCGCATGCAGGCCTTCTGGAAGGTGGTGCTGCCGCAGGCCTGGACCGGCATCGCCGCCACCGCGGTGTTCTGCCTGATCACCGCCTGGAACGAGTACGCCTTCGCGCTGATCCTGACCAACGAGGTCGCGAAGACCGCGCCGGTGACGATCGCCGGCTTCAAGGGCGGCTCGCTCGGCATCGAGTGGGGCAAGATGGCCGCGTCGTCGCTGGTGTTCATGGCGCCGGTCGTGGTCTTCACCTTCCTGATGCGCGACCACCTGCTGCGCGGCATCACCTTCGGGGCGATCAAGAAGTGAATCCCGAGGAACCGCATCGTGCGCGGGATAATCTCCATTCGGAGAACCATCCGGAACGCGCGGGGGGGCAGCCGCGAAGCGGCGTCCCGGGGGCGGAGCCCCCGGAAAAAAACAGCCGCGTCATCCGATTCACGATCGGCGTCGCTACGCTCGCGATCGGTGCGTGCAGCGCGTTGACGACCTTGCTTCCAGCGGTCCCCGACTGGCTCGGCTGCCTCCTCCTGCTCCTCGGCGTGATCCTCATCGGCACCACCCTGCCCAAACGCGTGCTCGAACCCCTCGCCATCGTCCTGCTGATCGCCGGCGGCCTCATGAACTGCCAGCCGCACCTGATCGACCTCTTCCGCTACAACACCGCCGTGCTGGTGATCGCCGCGGCGCTGTTCACCGTCGCCTCGCATCTCGCCGATGATCGCCACGAGCCGACCCGGCTCGGCGCGCGCACGCGTACGCTCGCGGTGGCGCTGATCGCGCTCGGCGGCGCGGCGCTGGTCCAGCCGTGGTGGCTCGCGCTGGCGATCCCCGGCGCGATCGCCGTGGCCATCGGCGTCGCCGCGACCGTCGTCTCATCGCTGCTCGCGCGCCCGGTCGAGGCCGCATGAGCTACCTCGCGCTCGAGCAGGTGACCAAGCGCTACGCCAACGGCTTCCAGGCCGTCAAGCGCTTCGACCTGAGCGTCCGCCAGGGCGCCTTCGTGGTCTTCCTCGGCCCGTCCGGCTGCGGCAAGACCACCACGCTGCGCATGATCGCCGGGCTCGAGGAGGTCAGCGGTGGCGCGATCTCGCTCGCCGGCCGGCGCATCGAGACGCTGCGCCCGGCCGACCGCGACATCGCCTTCGTCTTCCAGTTCTTCGCGCTCTACCCGCACCTGACCGTGCGCGAGAACATGGAGTTCCCGCTGCGCGCCCAGGGCATGCGCGGCGCCGAGATCGCGACGCGCGTCGACGAGACGGCGCGCATGCTCGGCATCGCGCCGCTGCTGACGCGCAAGCCGGGCACGCTGTCGGGCGGCGACGCGCAGCGCGTGTCGCTGGCGCGGGCGATGGTCCGCCGACCGAAGGCGTTCCTGATGGACGAGCCGCTCGGCCAGTGCGACCTGCACCTGCGCGAGTCGCTGCGCGACGAGATCAAGCGCCTGCACGTCGGCATCGGCGCGACCACGGTCTACGTCACCCACGACCAGGCCGAGGCGCTGTCGCTGGCCGACGTCGTCGTGCTGATGAAGGACGGCGACATCCAGCAGGTCGCCAGCCCGCAGGACATCTACCACCGTCCCGCCAACCTCTTCGCCGCGCATTTCATCGGCAGCCCCGGCATGGCGCTGATCGACGGCACGGTGACCTCGGCGTCGCCGCTGCGGATCGACGGCGTCATAGCCGGCGCGCCCCTGGCGCTGACCACGCCGACCACCGCGGTCGCGGGCCAGGACGTCGTGGTCGGCCTGCGGCCCGAGGACATCGAGATCGCGCCGGAGGTGGCCAGCGGCGATCGCTTCGCCGTCGGCTCGGTGAGCCTGCGCGAGCATCTCGGCGCCTTCGATCTGATCGACATCGATCTCGGCTCGAGCGGCGCGGCCGCTCCCACCGGGACCGCGCTCGTCGACGCGCGCCGCATCCTCAAGTGCCGCACCGCGCCCAACGCCTTCGCCGGCGCGACGCGGGTCGCCTTCCGCGTCCGCGATGGCCGCGGCGTGCTGTTCGACCGCGTGACGGGCAAGGCGGTCTGATGGCGGCGCTCGCGATAACCGGACTGACCAGGCGCTTCGGCGCGGTGCAGGCGCTCGCGGGCATCGACCTGCGCGCCGGCGACGGCGAACTGGTGGCGGTGCTCGGCCCGACCGGCGCCGGCAAGACCACCACGCTTCGCGCCATCGCCGGGCTCGACCGACCGGATGCCGGCGCCATCCACCTCGGCGGCGAGGACATCACCCATCACGATCCGGCGCGCCGCGACGTGGCGATGGTGTTCCAGAACTTCTCGCTCTACCCGCACCTGACCGTCGGCGAGAACCTGGCGTTCCCCCTGCGCGCGCCGTGGCGCCGGATCGCCGACGACCAGATCGCCGCGCGCGTCGAGCGCGCCGCGCGCATCCTGCACATCGAGCCGATGCTGACGCGCAAGCCGACCATGCTGTCGGGCGGCCAGATGCAGCGCGTCGCGATCGGCCGGGCGATCGTCCGCGAGCCGCGGCTGTTCCTGATGGACGAGCCGCTGACCAACCTCGACGCCAAGCTGCGCGAGGAGCTGCGCGTCGAGCTCAAGTCGATCCAGCGCGAGCTGAAGGCGACCACGATCTACGTCACCCACGACCCGATCGAGGCGATGGCGTTGGCCGACCGCCTGGTCGTGCTCGACCACGGTCGCGTCCTGCAGGACGACACGCCGGACCGGGTCTACGCGAGCCCCGCGCACCGACGGGTCGGCGAACTGCTCGGCGCGCCGCCGATGAACTTCCTGGCGGCGCGCGTCGAGGGCGGGCAGGTGCGGCTGCTCGCCGACGCCGCGGCGGCGTGGCCGTGCGCGGCACCGGCCGGCGAGGTCGTCGTCGGACTGCGCCCGGAGGATCTGCGGGTCGCCAGCGACGGTGCGATCAGCGCGCGCTGCGAGATCGTCGAATTCTTCGGCGCCGATGTCGTCGTCGGCCTGCGCATCGGCGATGAGCGGGTGCGCATCGTGGTCGACGAGCGCGCCGATCTGCGTCCGGGGACGCCGTGCCGGCTGACGGCGAAGGCGGCGGCGGTGCATGTCTTCGCCATGGATGGCCGGCGGATCGCGTCAGCGAGTTGATCGCCTCGCGAGCTGCGAGCTGCGAGCTGCGAGCTGCGAGCTGCGAGCTGCGAGCTGCGAGCTGCGAGCTGCGAGCTGCGAGCTGCGAGGCGGCGTGCGTCGCAACGCACGGCACGCCACCCCGTGCGCCGGCCTACTTGATGTCGAGCACCAGCGGCTTGAGCTTCTGCCCGGCGCGCTCGATGCCGTCGACCCGGATGCTGAAGGGCGCGTCGCCCTTCTCGGTCTCCGGGCGCGGGAAGAAGGCGAGGACGAACGTCTGCTTGCCCTTCGGACCGACCTCGATGCGGCCGTCCATGCTTTCCGCGTAGGCGGAGATGGTGCCGAACTTCGCGCCGAAGTTGTACTTGCTGACGTTCTTGGTGGTGATCAGGCACCACGTCACCTTCTGGCCTTCGACCTCGAGGTAGGTCGGGCTCTCGGGGCTGGGCACGCCGTTCATGATCGGCGTCTTGTGGATGTGCAGCGGGAAGCTGACCTCGGCATCGGAATCGTTCTCGACGACCAGGTGCATCTGGATGCGCTCGGCGTCCTGCTCGAGCTCGCGCACCACGAGACGCACCTGCTCGCCGTTGTCGGCGACCGGCGCCTCCTTGCGCGACCACGACTCTTCACGCCCGCCGCAGCCGATCAGCGCGACGACGCAGGCGAGGAGGAACAGGATCGGGCGCGGGCGGATGGACATGGTGGTTCCTGGGAGGAGGCGCGACCATGGCGCGATCCCGGTACCCGTCAAACCTGGCACGCGTGCGTTCGTTCCCTAGGCCATGCCCGCCGCGCCGAGCGTCGGCTGGCCCGGCACGACCGGAGATTCCCAATCGCCCGGCTGATTGCTCAGGATCTCGCGTTGGCGCGGCGTGCAGCGCGCCAGCGTGGCGGCGAGCGGGTGGTAGCCGACCCAGCACTTCGCCGCGCCGTGGCCGAAGTTGATGATCAGCGTCTTGCGCGTGCGGTCCGTGGTGTTCGGGCGGCCGTTGTGCAGCAGCGCCTCGTTGAAGATGATCGCGTCGCCCGCGACGACGTCGTCGAACACGTGCTGCCCGGGCAGGTCGAGCCGGCCCTGATCGTCCAGGCTCCGCAGCTGCGACTTGTGCGACCCCGGCACGACCTCGAACGGACCCTGCCCGGGCCCGACGTCGGTCAGGCACCAGAACACCTTGACCATCGGGCAGTCGAAGCGCCCGGCGTGGCAGTAGCCGGTGTCGTGCGCCGGCACGCCGCGATGCCACCCGCCGCCGGCGTAGCCCGGCACGGTGTGGAAGAGGTCGTTGTCGATGTGCTTGTAGTCCGGCCCGCAGAACGTCGCGAGGTACGGCGCGGTCACCGGGTGGTCGAGGAAGCGCAGGAAGCGCGGCTCGACGTCGAGGATGCGGGACACCGGCCGGCCGAGGTGGTGCTTCATCAGCTCGATGCGATCGGCGTTGAAGGCCGCGAGGTCGACGCGCATCGCCTCCTCGCTCCAGGCCAGGGCGTCAGCGACCTCGCCCGGGCTGAGCGCGCCGCGCAGGTGCAGGTACCCGCGCAGGTCGAAAAGGAATCGCTCGTCGGCGCTGACGGCGCGCGCTCCGACCGCGGCGGCGGTGGCCATGGCATGTCCCTCGTCGGTCGAGCCTAGCGACCACCACGCGCGTTTTCCTGCCGCGGACCGCACTTTTCGTGCAGCGCCCGGGCGCCACGCGACGTAGCGTCGCGCCATGGACGCGTCCTCCGTCACCATCGCGGCGATCGTCCCCGGTTCGGTCGAATACCGCCTGGGAGCGTCCTACGCCGTGGCGCCGCGGACCTTCTGCGCGTGGTGCGAGCACCCCCTGGCCGTGCTCGAATGGATCGACGCGGACGGCATGCGCACGCGGCTGCGCGGCATCGACGACGACGCGCCGTTCGATCGCCCGCCGGGGCGCTGGCACCTCTACCTGGCCGGCACCGCCTACAGCGAGCAGTACGCGCGTCCGGACCGCATCCGCGAGCACTGCTGGATGTTCTTCCGGCTGCTCGCCCCCCTGCCCGGCCTGTCCGACCGACGGTTCGCGGCGATCGACGATCCGGAGGGCCGCCTGCTGCACTACGGGCGGACGATGTTCGCGGCCCAGCAGCGCGGCGAGGCCCATGCCGGCGCGCTGCTGCACGGTCTGCTCTGGGCTGCGATCGGCGAGGTGCTGAGCGCGACGCGTCAGGGCGGTGACGGCTCGCCGGCGCGGCCGTGGGTGGTGCGCGCGATGCCGCCGCCGGACGAGACGCTGCTGGCGCGCGTCGACGCCGTGGTGCAGTCGCTGCTCGCGCGTCCGCCGTCGGTCGCCGAACTCGCCCGCGCGCTGCATTGCTCGGCGTCGGCGCTGTCCCATCGCCTCAAGGACGAGAGCGGCATGACGGTCGTCGAACGCATCCGCTGGCTGCGCGTCCGCGAGGCCCGCCGCCTGCTCGCCGGTGGTTTCAGCGTCAAGGAGGTCGGGGCGAAGCTGGGCTTCTCGAGCGCCACCTACTTCGCGCGCGTCTTCCGCGAGGTCAGCGGTCTGTCGCCGGGTGAATACCAGGATCAGGCGCGCGCGCCGCGCGCCTGATCCACGGCTTCGGGCTGCGTACTTCGGGCTGCGATCTGCGACCAGGGTCAGCGCTTGCCGGCCTTCGCGATAGGCTTCTTCGCCGCCGCCGCCTTCGTCGCCGCCGGCTTCGCCGCTCCGGCGCGCTTCGCCCACGCCGCCTTCATGAACTTCAACCCGTCGCGCGCGAGCTGCTCCTCGTCCTGGTACATGCGGCGCCAGATCTTGGTCGCGGCGGTGAGCTCCGGCAGCGCGAGGCCGAAGGCCTCGATCGTCAGCCAGCCGTCGTACTTGATCGCCTTCAGGGCATCGAAGGTCGCGTCCCACGCGACCTGGCCGCTGCCCGGGGTCGAGCGATCGTTCTCGCTGATGTGCACATGCGCGATGTGCTTGGCACCCGCTCTGATCGCCGCCGCGGAATCCTTCTCCTCGATGTGCGCGTGGAAGGTGTCGTACATCATCCGGCAGGACGGATGGCCGACGTCCTGCACGTAACGCACGGTGTCGGCCACGCAGTTGAGCAGGTAGATCTCGAAGCGGTTGAGGAACTCCGGCACCAGCGTCACGCCGGCCGGCGCGGCGAGCTCGGCGGTGGCGCGCATGACCGCGACCGAGCGCTTCCATTCATCGCTGGTCGGACCGGTGCCGCTGAACGAGCCGAGCGCCGCGTAATACGGTCCGGCGAGGATGCGCATGCCGCCGGCCTGGCAGCAGGCGAGGACCTTGCGGTGCGCCTCGACGGCGGCGGCGCGGATCTTGGCATCGGGCGAGATCGGATCATCGGCCGTCGAACGGACGGTGACCGCGGTGCGTTCCAGGCCGAGATCGTCGAGCTGCCTGCCCAGGCGCTGCCAGCGGGCGACGTCGAGGTTGAAGACCGGCAGCTCGATGCCGTCGAAACCCATCTTCTTCAAGCGCGCGTACAGCGGAAGCCACCGCTCCTCGGTGGGGTCGGTGGTCCACAGCAGCAGGTTCATGCCGAACTTCATGGCGTATCCTTCCCGGGCGGGGCTGCGCATTACGCCGGGCGGCGACGCGCGATCAACGACAGCCTGGCCCGCCATGTAGGTTCTTGCTCGGACCCGTGACGTTCGCTTGCTGCGACGTGCGCTTTCTTGCCGCGAGGAACCATCGATGACCCCATTGCGCTGCGCCGTCCTGATCGCCGCGACCGGCGCGCTCGCCGCCGCCGAGCTCGCTCCAGGGCTCGTCGCCGTCTACCACGAGCGCGCGCCGCTGGTCGATGGCTGGCCGCACACCACGGGACGGACGCCGGCGCTGGTCCGCGTCGAGCCGACGGTCGACCACGCGAGCACCGCCGCCGACTTCGCCGGGGCCAAGTTCGCCGACGAGTTCAGCGTGGTCTGGAGCGGCGTGCTGCGCATCGCCGTCGCCGGCCGCTACGCCTTCGCCATCGATTCGGACGACGGTTCGCGCCTGTCGATCGACGGCGCGGTGGTGGTCGACAACGGCGGGCTGCACGGCATGGCGCGCGAGGAGGGCGCCGTCGAGCTCGCCGTCGGCGACCACCCGATCCGCATCGAGTACTTCGAGGCCGCGGGCGATGCGGCGATGCGCGTCCGCTGGAAACCGCCCGGCGCCGAGCCGGTGATCCTCCCGCCCGAGGCGCTGCTGCACGATCCGGCCAGCGCCGCGATCGCCTGGGACGAGACGGCGTGGAACGCGCGCGAGGCTCCCACGGCGCGGCGCGCGCCGTGGGAGGCGATGGACTACGGTCCGTTCGTCAGCGCCTCGATCGACAGCGACGGGCCGCACCGGCACGTCGCCAACAAGGGCATCGCGATCCGCCTCGACCAGGGCCTGACGCAGGCGGCGGTCCTGTTCGACACCGATCTCCTGCAGTACAGCGCCGGCTGGACCGGCGGCTGGCTGCACTACCGCGGGCTGATCTACGACGGCGGCCACGGACAGAACCCGCAGGTCGCCGGCGAGATCGCGTTCTCGTCGCCCGCCTCGCCGGGATGCGCCGATCCGCGCGCCGCGGTCGGATCGTTCGCCGATCCGCGTCCGCAGCCCTACGGGCCGCTGCCGCGCGACTGGGCGCGCTGGCGCGGACTGCACCTCGACGGCCAGCGCGTGACCCTGAGCTACGACCTCGGCACGGCGAGCGTGGCGGAGACGCCCTCGCTGATCGTCAGCGGCGCGCATCGCGCCTTCGCGCGCGCGATGGATGTCGGACCGGGTGGACGCGATCTGCGCCTGTCGATCTGCGCGTTGCCCGACGCGCAGCAGGCGCTGATCCACGGCGATCGCCTGACGCTGATCAGCGGCGACGAGGCGACGGTGGTCGCGGTCGTCGGCGCGGCGACGGGCGTGGCGCTGCGCGCGGACGCGGGCCGGATCGTGCTCGACGTGCCGGCCGCGGGCGCACGCCTGACGCTGGTGATCTGGCATGGGGCCGCGGACGCACGCGACGCCGCGCTGGAGGCCGTGCTGGCGCAGGCGCCCGGCGCCGACGACGTGCGCGCGCGCATCGCCCGCGGCGGCGCGCCGCGCTGGACCACGCCGGCGCCGCTGACCACCGTCGGCGCGCTCGGCAGCGGCGACGGCGCGTACGTCGTCGACACGCTGACGCTGCCCGAGGACAATCCGTGGTCGTCGTGGCTGCGCCCCGGCGGCCTCGACCTGTTCTCGGACAACCGCATCGCCTTCTCGACCTGGAGCGGTGACGTGTGGGTGGTCTCCGGCGTCGACGCGACCCTGGGGACGCTGACCTGGAGGCGCTTCGCGGCCGGGCTCTTCCAGCCGCTCGGCCTGAAGATCGTCGACGACGTTGTCCACGTGCACGGCCGCGACCAGATCACGCGCCTGAAGGATCTCGACGGCGACGGCGAGGCCGACCTCTACGAGTGCTTCAACAATGACGTCCTGGTGACGCCCAATTTCCACGAGTTCTCCTTCGATCTGCACACCGACGCCGCCGGCGACTTCTGGTTCGTGAAGGGCGGGCCGGTACGCGGCGGCGGGTGCGGTTTCGACA
>Ga0196963_10000667_pt1 | contig 28257 bp, 41 predicted proteins | sample S1_5metaG_FD_148600 | JGI IMG/M metagenome (GOLD analysis project Ga0196963, IMG submission 148600) | Soil microbial communities from Anza Borrego desert, Southern California, United States - S1_5 | ecosystem: Environmental > Terrestrial > Soil > Desert | place: USA: California | collected...
AAAAATGCGGGAGATTAAATTCAGAGCATGGGACAAAGCGAATAATGAAATGTTTATTGTCCGAACTCTTGAATGGGACAGAACCATTAAGCCGGCTTTGCCTTCAAATGTGACAGCGATAATGCAATTCACCGGCCTCCGCGACAAAAACGGCAAGGAGATTTTTGAGGGTGACATTGTTCTTGTGAACGAAGCTTTGAAATATACAGTTGAGTGGAAAGATTCTTTAGCTGGCTGGTATCCGTTTTCCGCTCCCGCTGAAGGTGGTTATGAATGGGACAATGTAGACCTTAAATATGAGAAAGTTGAAATCATCGGAAATGTTCACGAACACCCTCACCTTCTGGCCAGCCCGGAGAAAGAGAGCCAATGAAGATAACGAATAAAATGCGCCGTCACTTAAAAGATAAGTTTCTTACACACATCAAACTATCAAGAGGCGCGGAATCGTGGATGGGAACGGAGAAATCCCAGAGAAAACTGGCCGCTCTTTTGGTTAAAGAAGTATCCAAAGAGCTTCGACGGTCTGTGAAGCCCACCTCCGAGCGAAAGGGACGATGATGAGTGAATTTGAAGACGCGCTTAAAAGAACTTTAAATCGATTATCCGAACACGCTGAGAACGAGCGTAGGAAGTCAGAGCCATATAAAGATTTATTCAGCAAGTCGGACGATTGCGAATCTCTGCTCCGGCAAGTTGAATTTAAAATGACAGGAATAGTCTTAGATGCTTGCCAAGTTTTAAAGGACAAGTTTGGTTTCAGGGATATTCCGCACCCTGTTTTTGATGTCTTACAGATGCTTCCCTTTCTAGAGACTTATCTTGAGAAGAAAATTGTACGAGAAGAGGGCAACACTTGTTGCGTTGACAAGGTTTATTATTTGTTATCGAAAGACATTTTGAGCCGATTGACCCCACCCGCCCCGGCAAAGGCGGAGGAGGAGCGATGAAGAAGCGGAAGAGAATTACAGACAGTCAACGTATTGATTACCTTGAGTGGATGACTTTGACGAAAGCAAAATTCTTTACAGATGATCCTGCAGTTAGTTTGCGCCAAGCCATCGACGCCGCCATCAAACGAGAGGGCAAGAGGGTATGAGATACGTTTTATGTCCGGGTTACGTTCAGAGTAATAATGACGGCCAATGGCACTTTATTACCGCGCCAAGGCTTGCGGAATTGTACGGCGTCGATTTAAAAGAATGCTTCATCTATGACCGCTACGACAAGTCTCAGCTTGGATTCAGGGCGAAGAAAGGTGATTTGCTTTTGAGGCCAAGGAGAGATGGAAAGTATGTGCTGACAAAGCGAGTGGTCATGGGGAAATGAGCGCAGACAGGTTCAATCTTAAACGAGAAATGGACAAACTGAAGATCAGTAAGCGCGAGAAAGCAATCCGAGAGCTTCACGAAGACGGAAGCCTGAGCGAAGACTGGTGCGATGACTGTCAATATTTGCTTAAAGTCATTGACAAATTGAGGCGCCCATGAAGACGGAGTTGAGGGAGAAGGTTCTTAAGCTAATCTATGATTGGAATGAGTATTCAGGAAAAGAGCTTGCTGACTCTATTCTTAAAGCCGTACGCGAGGCGTTGCCGGAGGAAATGGAAAATACTCTTCCAGGGATGCGTGGCGAAGGTTGGAATGATTGCTTAAAGGAAATCCGAAGGAGGCTCGGGGCCGATGAAGCATGAACACTGCTCCTGTTGGAAATTAGGTCTTTTGTGCTGTGTGTGTATGCAGGGACATGGAGAGGATGATGAAGACGAGGGCTGAGGAGATTGTAGACGAATTGTTTAAAGCGTGTCCCCCGCCAGATGCCAAGTGGTTTGTTGAGGGAAGTCTGAAGCCGCTGTATGCAGTCATAATCAGCAAGCACCTTCAAGCCGCCGAGCGACGCGGAGCGGAACGAATGAGAGATGAAGCCGCAAAAAAACGATGCAAGTATTGTACTTACGGCTATGAGATTTTTGGAAGATATAAGCATAAATCAAAAAATGGAGAGGTTTTCTTTTGCGATGCGAATGATATTCGAGGTCTGAAGCCGGAGGAGATTTGCCATGAATAGCACTAACCAAGCTGCTAATAATGACCGCGAAATATGGCGCAAAAATCCCGGCGATTATTACTCCCCTTCCATTCATGTGACTGAGCATAAGGGAATCGGAATCAATGTTGGCGGATATGTAATCGTTGCTCCGATTGAAGCGTGGCATGAAGCTGGGAATAAGATTTTATGCGTCAATCCTGATTTAAAAGATTGGAAACGGAAATTGGCTTATTGGCTATTAGGATGGGACTAACCCCCGATTGAGAGGAGTGTATGAAATATAAAATAACAATAGAAAAAGAAACGCCTTTTGCGGAATCAAACAGATCTGATTATGAAACTGTGTATGAGCAAACGGTTGAAGACTTGGATGTTAAGGCTCTTATCGCTGAAATCTTGATTCATTCGAAGTAAGAGCCCGACTAAGACCTTGAGGCTGGCTGTGCCCAACGTGGCGGGATATGCAATTTAGCGGACTTCGACCGGAATGCCTCCCAAAGTCCCGCAGCGGGTCCGGTAAGGGGTAACGAGTTGAGACGGAACGACAGCCAGTCCTCTTTCGAGAAATGCTAGGTGTGGCTGAGAGGCTTAAGGCAACGTGGGAGTAATAGCCCGATTCCGCAACGTGCAGGGGGTCAATAGGTGCGGTTACTACCCCCGCCGCAGGTTCGAATCCTGCCACCTAGCAGCTTTAAGAAGGATAGGCCGGCCTCTGGATAAGCCAACCGGAGTTGAGACCCGTGGTGGTAAAGAGAGCGTAAGCTCCCCCGGCCTATTCCTTCAACATGAGAGGGGAAATGAATGGAGAAAATAATCAGTTTGTTTCAAAGGGATTACGACGGCGACAGGCTTGTAAGAAATGAGGTTGTTCCAGGTGCCGAGTGGGTCATTGCAGGCGAAGGCGTAGCTACCCGCAAATGGGACGGAACGTGCTGCCTTGTGCGGGATGGCAAATTATTCAAACGTTATCACTGCAACGAGGGACAGAAACTCCCGGCGGGTTTCGAGCTTGCCGAACGCAAGGAGCAAAAAGATATTCGCGGCAAAGACGTTGTGAAGCTCTATGGATGGGTTCCAGTCGGAGATGGGCCGGAAGATCGATGGCACCGGGAGGCCGTGAACCGGGACGGCTTGGCAGACGGAACTTATGAACTTTGCGGCCCAAAGGTACAGGGTAATGCTGAGAATCTTTCAGAGCATTGGCTGAATAAACACGGCGCTTGCATTCTTGAAGACGCGCCGCGAACCTTTGACGAGCTTAAGGAATATTTCGCCGATCCAGAATGCGATATAGAGGGTATCGTATGGCATCATCCCGATGGCCGCATGGTCAAGATCAAGAAAAAGGATTTTGGATTTAGTCGAGTAACCACCCCCACCGAACCAAGGAGAGGTTGAGATGGCGTTTGATGACGTTGGGATGATGTATGTCTTTTTGATCGGGTTCTGCCTTGGAAACATCTTTCAAATAACCATCCAAAATTTTGACAAAAGAGCATAATGCAAAAACCCCTCCGCATCTACCGCTGTAAAGAATGCTACGAACAATTCGAGTTCGCATCCACCACGCCCATCATCGACTGCCCGAAGGTTAACTGTTTTGGGACTTTGGAAGTTGTTGAGACCAAGTTTTAACAATGGGCGATTACTCCTCCCCTTTTAAGTCTAAGTGCAGAGGATGCAGGAAAACTCTTCTCTATAAAGTCACTACAGGCCGCACGGTTGGATGCAAGTGTAAGAAGCCGAAGCCGGTAGAGATGAGATATGCGAAGCCTCCAAATTGGAATCAAATGAATGCTGCTATGGAAAGAATAAAAAGAAAGTATAGGTGTGAGTAGAATGAGATATTTGTTTCCGCTTAATCCGTATAATCAGCAGCGCCAGTTTGAGAAGCCTGTGTGGGTGTATCCGGCGCATCTGGCGATGTACGCGACGTATCTAAGGAATCATGGGTATGATGTTTTTTGGGGAAATGACGACTGTCAGTGCGATGTTGATAAAGTTATTAAAGACGACTATCAGATAGATATCCCATTCAACCAACTCCCCTACCCCGACCGCATCTTCACAAACGCCAAAAACTCACGCTGGCAATCCTACGGCAATTATAAATTCCATCCCGCCACGCACATGATGGCCTCCAACCTCTGCTGGTGGGGCAAGTGCACGTTTTGCATCGATACTAAGAAGCTTGAGGAGGGTGAGCCTCAACAAACGCGCTCCGTTGCCCATGTGATTGAGGAGATTGATGACCTCATTGCGCAGGGATATAGGGAAGTCTTTGACGACAGCGGCACGTTCCCTATTGGCAAGTGGCTTGAAGAATTCTGCGTCGAGATGAGGAAGCATGGACGCAACAAGAAGATCAAGGTCGGCTGTAACATGAAGCCGCTCAAGCTTGACTACCGCATGATGAAGGAGGCGGGGTTTCGGTTTATTTTGGTCGGTGTGGAATCTGCAAACCAGAGAACCCTTGACATAATAAAAAAGGGACAGCATCAAGTAAATGTAACGAAGAATATTAAGGCTATGTCGGATGCTGGATTAGAACCGCACATCACGACAATGACTTCCTATCCATGGGAAACTGAAGAAGAAGAAAAGAACAATATGGAGTATTTTCAATTTCTGTTGAGAAAAGGTTATGCAAAGACAGGTCAGGTTTCAATCTATAGCAAGCCAAGGACAGCTCCCGATCCTGATTCAATAGGACATCAGAGGGTTCCGAGATATTACGACGTGTATAAAAGTCCTGAGTTTTGGTATAGGAAAATTTCAGACATAAAATGTTGGGAGGATTTTACTTATTTAATAAGAGGCGGAAGATTGGTCTTTGAAGAACATTGGAGGAAGGCATGCCACGCCCTACGATTAAGATCGCGTTGAAATGTCATCTCTGTGGTAAGGAATTTACTAGGCTTAAATGGGAAATGAACCAAAAGATGTATCGAGGAACAAAGAGAAATTACTGCTCTTCTAAGTGTAAAAACAATGTTCAAGGTATTGGTGGAGAATTATCTGGAACTTGGAAAGGCGGTCGCAGACAGTATCCTTCTCATAAAGGCTATGTCATGATAAGGATTGGCCCGAATAAGAGGGTTTTTGAGCATCGATATGTTATGGAAAAGCACATTGGCCGAAAGCTAAAGCCAAAAGAGGTTGTCCATCATCTTAATGAAAATCCGGCTGATAATCGTATTGAAAACCTAGTTTTATGTAAAAGCTCCGGAGAGCATCATGCTCTTTATCACTCAAAAGGCAGAAAAAAAGATGGGACTTTTAAATGATACTACTAACGGGCGGCTCAGGAACTCTCGGGACGGAGTTGAGGAAGCATATTGAGTGTTATGCCTCCCCGAAAGAAAAAATGGATATAACGAAACCAATGTTAATTGAAAACGAATGGCTAATTACTAATCCTAATTTCTGGATAATGAATCCAATTCCGAGTTTGATTATCCATTGCGCCGCCTTCACCGACCTCGTCCGCGCTGAGAAGGAACGCCAGCTCTGCTACGACACTAACGTTCTCGGAACCCGCAACCTCGCCTCGCTCGGCATCCCCATGCTCTACATCAGCACGGAATATGTCTTTGACGGCACCAAAGGAGACTATAGTGAAGACGATTATCCCAATCCACAGAACTTTTACGCACTCACGAAGCTCTTGGGTGAGTATGAGTCCCGTCGCACTCGAAGCGTGGTTGTGCGCTGCCTCTTCAAGCCTCGACCGTTTAAGCATGAGTTTGCCTGCGTTGACCAGTACACCACCGGGATGTACGTCGATGAAATGGCCAAGGAAATCGCTCTCGCGGTTAAGGTCTTCAATTCGCTCCCTCCAACAATCCATATTGGGGCATCAAAAAAATCTACGTTTGAGCTTGCGAGAGAGTCGAGACCGGACGTAAAGCCATGCTTGGTTGAGGATATTAAGACAGTAAAACTTCCGCGTGATACGTCGCTAAACTGCACGTTATGGGAAAGGATTAAATTTGAAAATAAACTTTGCAGCCGTTGATTTTGGACAAGAAGAAATTGAGGCGGTAAATCGTGTACTAGGCGGTACTCAACTGGCGAGCGGCCAGGAGAATGAGAGTTTTGAGAAGGAGTTTGCGGAATATGTTGGGAGTAAATACGCTATTTGTTGTAATAGTGGATCTAGTGCTAATTTGCTTGCCATTAGTTCTCTTGGATTATCCAAAGGATCAAAAGTTCTCACTTCTGCATGTGGGTTTCCGGCTACTTTGTCTCCTATCCTTCATATCGGTGCAGTTTCTGTGCTTGTTGATTATGATCCCCTTACTCATAATATCAATGTTGACGAAGTAATCCGCCTTCTTCCAGAAGTCCAAGCCGTAATCTTCGCCCATACCCTCGGGAATCCCGTCCAGATGGAGTTTATTAAGGCGCAGGCCGATCTCCTTGGAGTACCTGTGATTGAAGACTGCTGCGAAGCTGTTGGAAGCAGTGTCGGTAAGCTTGGAACGCTTGCCACGTGGTCCTTCTACCCCGCTCACCAGATGACGGCGCTTGGCGGCGGAGGTATGGTCACGACAAATGACGAGAAGCTATATCAGCGTATGAAGTCCTTGCGTGACTGGGGCAAGACGTATACCTGGGACTCATCGCTTGGCGGCAATCAGACAAAGTACACATCCTCCATCGGATATCACCTTGGCTACACCTATGACACGATCGGCTGGAACTTCAAGCTGCCAGAAGCGAATGCGGCGTTTGGGCGCGAGCAGTTGAAGAAGCTAGATGTGTTCACATTAACTAGAAATATTAATTGGCAGTACCTTTACTCTAAATTAAAGGATATTTCTCAAATTAAAATAGCTCCAATGGGAAAAGGCGGCTCCCCTTTTGGTTTCTGCATGGACGTAGAGGATCGTAACGGATTCGGCAATTATCTTGAAGCGCACGGCATCATGCACCGCCCGTTCTTTGCCGGGAATATTTGTCGCCAGCCAGCATTTAAGGACCGCATCTCAGGCAAGTTTCCCGTCGCAGACTACCTTATGAACCATTCGCTCTTTATTGGATGCCATACAAAGATGACGCAGCAAGACCTTGATTATATCGTGGAGACGATTCATGCCTACTTTGACAGTCGCAATCCTGAACTGGAACGGCAAAGATTACCTGGAGGAATGCTTAGCATCAATTCCACAGGACTTACAAGCTGAGCGAATTCTTGTCGATAACGCCTCGACCGATGGCTCGTGGAAGATTGCGGAGAAGTATGGGTTCCGCGTGGTGCATGCGGACAATAAGCATAAGTTCATAACTGGCATAAACACAGCTCTGAAGGAAGCGAAGGGTGATTACATCCTGTTTAGTCAGGGCGATGTAAGGTTCGAGAAGTCCTGTATTGAATTAATGCTAGGTCAGATTAAAGAAAACCACTTCTCAATTATTCAGCCAGTTTTTCTGAGGAATGGACTTGTTGATAATGCTGGAATGGATTACTGGTGGCCCGGATACGGGCTTGGAAATCATAGCATTAAGCATCCTTACGTTTACTGCACAGGCGTATCAACATCAATTACCTTTATTACTTCGAGAGATGCGATTAATCTTGTTGGGTACTACGATACAAGCTTTGCCCCGGCTTACATTGAAGACGTAGACTGGGCAATTAGATCGTGGAGATATGGGATTCGTCATCTTGTGGTACCGCAAGCTTTAGTACACCACCGCCACAACGAATCCTTCTCAACGCTCTATAAGAAGAAAGAAATATCGGATATCTGTCGCAGGAACAGGCGATACCTCATTGAGAAACACTATCGGGGCTTAGACAGAATCTTACGCCTAACCGTGACGGCCTGTCTTAATGTAGTGAAAGAATCGTTTGATGTAATAAGAGACCGGTGGATTACGCCTGATGATCGGCATAAGGTCACGGTCTGAAACCCTACGCGCACCCTGAACCTTGCGCCTCTTAGAAAGGATAATATTAATATGACTAATGAACCATCCGATCCCATTGAAGACGTAAATGCCAGCCTCGCGCTTGCCTGTGATGAGAAATCCCATTCCAGCGGCAGTCCATACTATGAGCTGCACAATAACGGGGAGCCACAGTTCACGATCACCAAGATTTGTCATGAGCATCGAGAGGTAGTTTCTGCAACCGTTGAAATAAACCCGTTTCGGAGTATACATATCCGGGGGCTTGAATTTCGTATTGAATGCGTGGAGCGTGACGCTTGAGGGGATGTAAAGGACGCGGTAGCCGTAAAGCCAGACGCGCCAAGCGAGGTCAGTCTCTTCGGCAAGGATCTCGTAAGAGGGGTCGTACATGCCAACCTCAACAAACACGCGGCGATGGATCATGCACGATGCTGACTTTCCAGCCAGTACAAATTCAGTCTTCTCGAACTGCCCAACGTCTCGACACCCTGATTCGGCTCGCGCCCAAAGAAATCCAGAAGATGTTAAATAAGAGCCTGCTTCGTCGAATCTATCAGTAAACTCCATATTGAGCAACTTCCCAAACACCATACCAACGCCGTCTTGCTGCAAAGACTTCGCCATTTCATAGACAGCCCAGGGTTTAACCTCAATGTCATCATCGAAGAAGGCAACTAGTGGGTACTGAGCGAAACGGAAACCTACATTGCGCTTCCCTGCCGGGCCGCCCTTGATCACGACTTGCTTGAAGCGCGGCTCCTTTTCATAGCGGTTAAATAGAGTCTCATCTGATGTGGCAAGTATGATCTCGATCTCAACGCCTTTTGACTTTAAAAGAGAGTCAATGGCGCGGTAAACCAGCGTCCCTTTGTGATGGCAGAGTATCGCGCTTACTTTATACGGAGTGTCTGACATAGAAGTTGAATCCATTCCTTATTTGGTCTGGGTCATAATCAAGTGCGTATGATTCGATAAGCTCGTCAAGCCCGGTGCCCTGTATGAAGAAGTAGCAGTACTTGGATTCCTGAAAGAGAGATCTGTCGCGTCTGTGCTGCGGGATATTGGCCGAATGGCTAAGGAAGTAGACAGCGGACCGCAGCGTCTCAATCAGGATGGACTCACCCATCGTAGTGGCAAGAAGGATCATTACGCGCTCATCCATGCGGGCTCCTTAAGCGCAAAGGCTCCACGGTAAGAGTTTTTCTTGATGCTGGTGAGGTAGCCGGTATAATCTGCGTTAGGGTAAATCTTGGACGGCTTATTCCACCATTGGGAGAAAGGGAAAGATGGGTAAATGCTGCTGTTACGATAAAGAAGATAAAGTTGAAGGGATAAGAATCCCAATTGAATGTTTGGAGAAAGGTTATGGATTGCGCTTGCCGAGAAAATTGCAATTGAGAATGAAATTAGATAAAGGGTTCTTGCTGATATCCGTTGGACCGGAGGAATTAAACCTACCGCAATCATGGCCCCCAATATTAAAGGAACCCACCACCAACTCACCTTCCAAATAAACAGTACCGCAATCCCCATATACATCTCAGCCTCTGGATAGTGAACGCCGTTAACGAGACTCACTGACTTACTTGGCCAGAAAAGATCGCGCAGCTTCCACCAAGGCAGCTTGCCAAGATTCCGGTCTACTTTCTCTCCTGATCTGATCGAGCGTTTCCAGTACCATGCGAAGGCTATAATCTGAGGGATAGCCAGGACGAGTCCCAGGAGGCTGCTCGGATTTACCAGTGCGGCTACCGGCATGAAGTATACGAGTATGGGCCAGTAACCTCCCGTTACTGCCATTGCACATGAGATCCATCCAATCGGCCCTCCTATAAGCATTCCCGGCATCCAGGTCATTGTGTAGACAAAGGATGGAGTTTGCGGTTTGATGCAGTATCCAGCGTAAGTGAGCGTAATTGCGCCAAAGAGTCCAAGCGCCTTGTAAGCAATTATTGAAGCGAGCAGGTAGTGCGCGAGGATGAAGTAAGCATACAACCTAAACGCATTGTCTAAGCATAGGAACCGCGACAGCTTTGATACCAGCACGCTTGGCCAATACCACATTGAGAGAAACGGGATGCAGGCTGGGAAGCGGTAATAGAGATCGTCTTTTGCACGCCACTTACGCCCCATCCATAACCAATGTGGAAAGTTTGTTGTGGCAAGCTCGGAGGTACATAAGAGATAGGGATTGCGCAAGAAGCGCTGCCAGAAGATAAGCCAGTATCCGACTAGGAAAGCGTACATTTCACTCGAAATGCGGAAGCAAGCGTAGGGGATAACTTCGTGAGGAGGCTGTCAACGGCCCTGATTGCTCCATGACAGGGGAATGTCGAAGCTTCTCCCACTACGCTTGTAATCTTGAAGCCATGATGACGAAGGAGCTGCAATAGCGCTGGTACTGTGTAGACATAGACGTGGCCACCGAGAGGTTCCTTATTCCAGTCAAATGGCTTGCCGACGTTATGACGCTTTGATAGCTCAACTGAGTGCGGCACGTAACCGGCTAAGAATAAAGCGCGGTTGAACCATGCCGCAAGGTTCGGCGTTCCAATATCAAGCACGGCACCTGGCTTCATAACGCGCTTGCATTCGTCTAAGAAGAAATCCGGATCATTCACATGCTCAATGAAATGGTTGGCAAATATAACGTCCCAGCTCCCTTTAGGAAGGCCGCGCTTCATAACGTCATAGCCATTCTTCAGGTCGAGAATCGTGATATTGGTGTGCGGGTAGTGCTTTACGGCACGCATCCCGTCATTTCCGCCAACATCAAGTATGTTTCTTTTGGAATCTGAAGAAAATATCCGGATAATTTTTCCAGACATCGCATTCTTTGCAGATGCCTTCATATTTACCCTCCATATGGGCTTTCCTTATCCCATCCATTCTCTTCCAGGCACTTGATATACTCATGCCCGGAAATGTCCCAATGATCTCCTTCTGATGAGGGTCGGAACAGCAGATCAGTATGTTCCCGTTCCACGCTACAGCCGGGGCATACCAAAGGTGATAGCATGGGTATCTTTTGCCAGCCATGCTCTCTGCACCAAAGCTTGCAGTATCCACGTTGCCGCCGTAGTTGTGGAGGCTCCTTCGCTCGACGTTTGGCCACGCTCCCCAGTACCTTTGCTCTTCTTTTGGAACTGTCTCTTTTATGATCCTTACGGTGAGTCTTCCCCATCGGCGCATTTTCTCCTTTAGTGAGGCGCTGAATTTTGCTTCAGGTCTCCAAGACCAGATAACTTTGTCAACTTGAACTGCGATAAGGTCGTCAATAAATCGGTGTAGTAACGTGCCGTTCGTGGTAAGAAGCACGACATGACGGCTATTTTTATCTTTGATGTATTTAATTGCTTCAATAATTTTAGGGTAGAGCAAGGGTTCGCCAAACAGATGCAGCGAGAATGAGCGCGGTCCGTGGGTTGATGCTTCATCGACAATCTTAGTAAATAGCCCATAATCCATGTGATTCTTGATTTTCTCTCTGGGACAGTATTCGCATCCAAGATTGCACGCAGCAGTAGTTTCGATGAATAGGTGTCGAGGGAATTCTTTGTCGATCCAGAGCTGCGCTGCGGTTTTATAGAGTAGTGGCGGCGCTTTCTTGAGGAGTTCGGCATGTTTAGTAATCACCCTAAGATGTGTGCTTTTGCCGCTTTGAGGAAGTAGCTGAGATAGCTGGGACGGAATCCGTTTAATAAGAAATTGAGTCCGCGCTTGCTGAAGTACCATTGGAGGTAAGCGTCACGTTGGGTACGTTTAACCAAGTCCACGCTGCATTCTGGCTGGGTAACTTGGGCGCTGTAATTCTGATCGTATGCCTGCCAGCGATTATCTGCCAGCCATCCTTTTCGTTCTGCAATTTCACCCCATTCCGTTCCCGGATAGGGAGCACTAACGCTAAAGTTTGCGATGTCAAATGGCTCCTCAAGAGACAGTCTAATAGTGCGCTCCATGCTTTCTCGATTGTCTCCGTACAGGCCGAGCATGAAATAGCCCCAGACTCGGAGTCCTGCTTCTTTTGCCGACCTGACCGCTTTACGCGCTTGCTCAACGGTTGCCTCCTTCTTGTTTAAGGCAAGAACGCGGTCATCACCGCTCTCGCAGCCATACGCAATCATCCACCAGCCAGCAGAGCGCATCTCCTTCAGCATGTCGAGATCGACGCAATCCACCCTACTATTACTTACTATTCTGACCTTAAATGGAAGCTGGCGTAGGTGCTTGCAGAATTCATAGATCCAAGGCTTGTTAAGCGTCATCGTATCACCGTGGAGGATAAAGTTGGTTAGGCGGTAGCGGCGGATTTCTTCGATGACTGATTCAACTTTTCGGTATCGTATTTTTCTCTCAGTTGCGACAGTTGTGCGGCAATAGATGCAAGCATACGGGCATCCCCTAGACGCGATGATAGCGGTATAGCCTCTGCCGATGAATGGCATAGAATATCGCTTGATAGGCAATAAATCTTGACGAGCAGGTGGCAGATCCTCGAATGAAGTTCCTTCACTAGATTCTCCTGTTATGAGTTCACGAAGCTGATATTCCGCTTCAACGCCAACTTTGACGTGATCAACGGTGTTGTCTAAATATTGAAAGCGGTTGAAGGTTTCGTCCTTGAGTGCTTTGACGTGTGGGCTGATTGCGGCTGTCTTTGCACCTACAAGCTTTGCGAGGTACGCTACATACATATCGCTCGTAATCGTGCAGGATACCGGATTGAAGAAGACCCAATCGGGACGGAAGCGCTTCATCTCATCGTATAGCCTGCTGTATGGCATGCGTTCCGCAATGCAGTCGATGAGCCTCACGTCATAGCCTGGGTAGAGCGCTGCAAACTGGGCAAGTCCAGCTTGAGGCCATAACTCACCTGCCTTGGAGCGGCGACCGGATCGGTTTGTGTCGCGGTAATAAGTGAAGCAATCAGGTGAAGGAGGATTAACAAATAAAATTTTCATTTAAGTTCATCCAAACATTTCTGACAATAACCAAAAATAATGATCACTGTATATTCTCTACAACGTCTGCAAAAGTCTTTCAATGAACCAACCCCACTTCCCGCCTATTAAGCACAAAATCTGGCAGCTTTCTCTTATATACTGTAGCCTTGATGAAGCCTTTAAACGCAAGCCATGCACGATGAATATCCTCAATGCTGCGTATCTTCATGAGTTCCTGCCAGATAATGTGAGGGCGCAAGTAGAAGCGGTTCCAGAAATACTTTGAATAGGCTACGAGGTTGTCTCTGGTGAAGCCTTTCGGAATGAAGTTGATTGAGAACGTATTAAATCTATCCCATGATGGGTCAAAGGTTCCGTACCGACCAGCAGTCTCATAGAGTTCACTACCTGGCAAAGGCTGCAAGAAGGTATGTTGTGCATAGTTGAGCTTAATTGAACATGCGAAATCAATAGATTCAAGAATTGACCAATGGTCTTCTCCTGGATTTCCGAAAATGAAATTACCCTTTGTGACGATCCCTGCATCGTAGGTCGCATTGATAATCTCCCTAATCTTTTCTTTCGTAATGTTCTTACGCATACTGTCAATGATGCGCTGGCATCCAGACTCGATACCGTACTCAATCATCCAACATCCAGCCTGTTTCATGAGAGGAAGCATATCTCTGTGGATGAAGTCAACACGGGCGCAGCATGACCAGGTAAAAGGAAGCTTCTCGCGTATGATCCATTCACAGATTTCTTGTAAGCGAGGACGGGAACCAACGAAGAGATCGTCATAGAAGAGGAAGTCAGAGACGCCGTAGCGCTGATAGAGTTCCTTCATTAGGGAGATAAGATATTCAGCAGTGTTAGCTCTGTAACCACGCCCAACCACACCAAGATCACAGAAAGTACACTTCCCAGTACAACCCCTGGACGTGACCAATCCGACCGACTTAAATTTCTTAGTCCCGAATACACTAAGACGGTAATGATTAAATAAGTTGGGAACCAAATCGAAAGCAGGCGGAGGAAACTCATCAAGCCCCTTAAAGAAAGCCCGTCTAGGATTAACATTTATTTCTTCTCCCTTTTTCCAAACAAGGCTCTGTATAGACTGGGGTTCTCCAGAAGTTCGTAGTCTTTCCAAGAACTCAGTAAAGACAACTTCTCCTTCTCCGACAACTGCATAATCAAACTGAGGATAGCGCTTGAGCGTTTCGATAGGTTCTGCTGTAACATGGACGCCTCCAAGGATAGTAACGATATTGGGATTGGTCTCTTTGACGGCCTTAGCTATCTCAGCCGATGCGGAAATCATAACCGTCATCGCGGTGATGCCAACGACATCAGGCTGGTAGTCTGAGACTAATTTCTTGATTGCTTCGATATTGAGGCCGTCAGCGTGAGCGTCCACGACTTTGACGGGGTATCCGTACTTGCGGATCATAGAGGCGAGGGAAAGGATACCTAGCGGGGGTGAGCTGGACTTCACATCGCTCATGTCCCATTCGCCGTAGAACACGTCGAAGGATACAGGGGGATTAATAAGCATAACGCGCATTTGCTTAGGGCCGTATTCAAAGCCGTAATCATCGACACGGGAGTTGTCGTAGCCGATCTCTTTGCCGATGGTGAGGACGCCAGTACCGCTGCGCCTTACTTCATGGTCTGCATGAATTGAACTCATTTCTTCACCGCCTTTACCATTAAACTCCACGAAAACTTCTTGAGTGGTGTCTTGCTGATAAAATCGTCAATGCGAATTAGTTTTCTGCCAATCCTAATAGGGATGTGGAAGTTGATTATGTCTGGGAATCCAAGAATCGGGTACGCGAGGTATCCAATATAGTGCTTCTCCGTAATCTTAAGCCCCGCCTCCTCAATCATCGAGAAGAGTTCCTTATCGTTGAAGGAGTGATGCAAGTGGCTGAAACGGTCTGTGTGCTGGAAGATATGGCGGATAGTTTCATAGACGATGTTGTGATTGGGGTCCCAGAAACTTACCTTCCCTCCATTTTTGAGAACTCTGAATACCTCTTTCAAAGCTATTCTTGGATTTTCTAAGTGATGAATAAGTGATCTACAAATAACAAAATCAAAATGTTCATTAGGGAAAGGTATGCTTTCAGCAGATCCTCTTACCCACTTGTATGGATTATTAGCTAGCATCCCATCTGATATGTCCACGCCCATCACATCGAAATTTGGGTACAATTGTGATAGGAATCCGTTTCCGCACCCTAGATCAAGTATCTTGTCACTGTATCTTCCATCACGAAATTTAACCCCATCTAGCATTTGAGTTGCTATTCGGGAGTGATAGAGAAATCCAGTTCCACTGTATCTTTTAGAATAGAACTTAGACACATAGTCTTGAATCAACTTTTCCGATTTTGGCTCTCCAACACTCACCCTTTTAACCGAGCCTTTCCGTTTACAATTTGGCAAACATGAGAGGGACACGTTTTATATTTCTTAGCCAATTCCTTCTGTGTAACACCAGCAGCATAGTATTTTCTTAAGGAAGCTACTTGTTTATTTGATAAAACTGCTTGAGTATGATCCTCTCCATACTCTTTTCTTGATTTTTTAACCATATCATCAGAATTGTCTTTAGGAGTTCCTAGAAATAAGTGAGAAGGTCTTACGCAGGCTGGATTATCACATTTGTGACAAACAAAATAGCCTTCAGGAATTTTACCATTTACCTTTTCATATATGTATCTGTGCGCTCTATAAATTCTAAAATTCTTATAAGAAAGCTTAATTGAAATTCTTCCATATCCTCCTTTCTTCGTTTTTTGACCAATCCAAATCCAGCAATAATCTGTTTTTTTAACCTTACTCCAAAATCTTTCCATAACAGGAGTTTCTTTATATTGGTTCATTCCAAACCACCTCTCTGCACAACCTCTCTAGCTTATCCCTCGAAGTCTTAAGTCCAATCCTGCGCTCAAAAGTCTTCAGCTTATTGCCGCAGCAAGGGTGTTCCCACAGTAGATCGTGGGGATGAACGAAGAATACGCCAGTCTTCTCTACTTCACGCTTCAGCCACGCATAAGGCATGGCTCGGAGAAAGAAGCCGCCAGAGTAGAGCCGCTTCTCACCAGCCCAGCGCGGCGCACGAAAAGGCTCGAAGCTTCCGGGTCCGCGATGATAATAAGTGTGATCGCCGATTACGTGACCTTCACTTTCAATCTTAGAAAAAAGCAGAGGACACCTGTGCTTAAGCCAACCTACGCAGTAAAAGATTGCCTTAATCTCATGGCGTCGCAAGAGGTCGAGAATATAGTGCGTGGGCTCTTCAACAAGCGGGTCGTTATCTTCCCAGAACTTCCCATAAGGCTTGAAGCTGTACCACGGCTCCCAATCAACGGTAAATAAAGCCACGCCAAATGCTCCTTAGCTTTCTGGTTCGAAGCGCAAAGCCGTTACGAATAATAAAGTAGAGCGTAACGAGCCCGTCCTTAATCAGCTTAACCCTCGTCTTGCCAAACTGACGAGCCTGCACATTGATCGGGAAGAATCTCACCTTGTAACCATCGCACATCATCGAGATCGTAAGAGATGTCGTAAAGCTGAACGTGCGACAGAGTATAGAAAAGTAGCCAAGAACAATATCGCGCTTAAAAATCCTTGCGCCAGAATTAAGATCATTAAGCCAGTACATACAGACCAGAGAAGCAGTCCAATTAAGAAGCTTTCGACCCAGGAATCGGAGCAAGGATTCTCGCTCAAGCTCGCGTGTTCCGATAACCATATCGGCCTTTGGCATGAGTTTGTAGGCATGGTATAACCTCACTACTTCTGAGGCGGTGTGCTGGCCGTCTCCGTCGATGGTCATGATAAGTGGGCGCGTTGCGTTTTTGATGCCAGTCATAAGCGCGGAGCCGTATCCCTGATTGACGCCGTGCTTAATGGCGTCCGGATAAGGAACCTCAGAACCGTCGTCCACCACGATAACTTCCGCGCCAAGAGATTTAAGTTCCGTAACTGTTTTTGAGATGATTGAGTGGTCTTCATTCAGAACCGGAATTACGATTGATAGGTCTTCCACAGGACTCCAGCGATAATGAGGCCGATGATAATGTCTCTTATGGCCTGAATGAGCACAGTGCGAAGGTGAAGGTTGGCGATGGTCTTTGTATATTGGATCAGATTGTCTTGCGTTACATTGATACCTTGGCGCTGAAACTCATGCAAGATGTCGCCAGATTCTTGAAGTAAGGGTCTAATTGTGTTCTCAACGAAAGCTCCGAGAGGCTTGATATCATTCAAGGACAGCATTGATTTCCTGTTCGCGTATAAAGCGGTACTTCTTGCCTTCAAATATGAAGTTGAAGGGTTGCATGTATTCAGGCGAGTTTACGGTGGGCAACATGATTCTCTGCCCAACCTTAAGCGAGTTTCTGCACTTGCTTCCAAATGAAACCACTGTAGCAAAAGGCGATATCTTTTCGATGGAGTTCTTATCACAGAGAGTGATTAAGCCTTCGTATCTTTGGATTGGATCAGGTTCTACGATTACCGTGTCATTTAAGGGTCTTAATCGCATAGTAAGTCCTCATAAACCACTTATAGGCTGTGTGCTGCCAGCAGGGTTCGATCCAGCGTTTGCTGAAGAGTTCATAATTATCCATCCGATTGCGTGAATCAGATTTTCTCTTCTTAAATGCTCCAGAACAGGATGGGCGGTGCTCCAGCCTGGCATCTCTTGAAAACCACAGTTTGTAGCCAGCTCGTCTGACGCGGAACGATAAATCCGGTTCACTCCAGTCACCTACCCCACGATACGATTCATCAAAGCCGCCAACGCTCTCAAAGACTTCTCTGCGATAAGCGGAATTGCACGCTTCAAGGAAATGGACTTCGCCTTCGTAATTGCAGTCTTCGTTAGCTGCACCAGTAGTCCATGCTCCTGACCGCATGAAATGGCCAGGAAGATGTGATCGTCCTTCAAGAAAAATGAGGTCATAGAGCCACTTAATAGATCGGTATTTGAATAGGTCCCTGTTACCTCGAAACTTCCCTGTAATGACGGCTGGGCCACTAACTCCTCCAATAGACTTGTCAGAGAATCTCCTAAGTATTGCCTCCATCCAACCAGGGCTTGTGACAACGTCGTCGTCAATAAATATGAGGATTTCGCCTTTTGCTCGGCGAGCACCTTCATTGCGTAACTTTGCAAGCGGGCCTTCTTCTGTGACAACAATAATTTCAAAGTCCTGCTCAGTTTGTCGGTAAAGGGATTCTTTGCAGTCATAGAGAGCGTCCGATCTGCCTAAGCTTGGAATGATAACTGAGGCTTTTGGCATCGCTTCTGAAATAGGGTTCCATGTTTAAAGAGGTTGCGAATGGCTAAGATGCTGTAGGTGATGAGGAATCCGAAGCAGACGGGCCAGTGCCAGAACCAGGCCCAGTCTCGGACTTTTGCGAATCCTTTGATTGAGACGAGGATTGGTTGAACAAGGGTAAGAGTACAAAGAATAAAAACCACCACCAAAAAAGCGTCTCGTTTTCCATCAATCATTCTCCATCTTCGGTCCACACGGTCACAATAAAGGTCTCTTGCATAGCGATACCTCTTTCTGAGAAAGGTGAAGAGGTTGTCAGAGGTTCGGTGCCAGATTGAGTCTGTGCCTAATGTGGCAATTTTGCCTTTGACCTGCAGGGCGTTGTCCATCGGGTAATAGTGGTCGAGGTCAGTTTCTTTGATATCCGATGCCCGGTAGAAAAATCCATTGCATCCGTAGCTCGGCTGATAATCTGAACGGATACGAAGGCTTTCGGCGTGCGGCCAGCGGTCATTCTTACCCAGGTAATAACAAACCGGATCGTTGCCGCCGATTAAAGAAAAATATCTATTTAGACTGTTGTCTTTTCTGTTGTGGAAATACTTACAGGGATAAATCGCCGACAGGGACTCGTTCCTTTTGAGCAATTCATATACGGTGGCGAATAGAAGAATATCTGTCACGTAATTATCCGCACAAAACATCGCGCAGATCTCGCCCTTAGCCCGTCGAATACCGATAGCCTTTGCCTGTTCCGAATCCCCTTCTGTAATCACCAAAATCTCAATCTGATCCTGAGGGAAGTTCTGGGCGCGGATAGACGCAATTAAATCCTTAAGCATCTGAGACTCGGCGTCTTTCTTGGAGGCGGGGATGATGCAGGAAAAAATTATAGACTTACTGTCCACGCAAGTCCTACTCCTAAAGCTGATAACATGGCTAACGCTAACCATGAAGTCCAGACAAGAGGCCCATAAACCATCCTAGTGTAGAAAACTCCTACTGGAAAATAGGCCAAGGAAAACAATGTTAAAAATACCCTAAGCCAAATATATGTCACGTTGTCACCTGCTTCGGCGGCTCCAAGCTCACCACGGTTTTAGGGTCCATAAGCACATCCATCTTCTTCTTGATCTCCTGCACAAGATCAAATCGATTAGAGGAAACTGCTTCGTTCATATCCCTATTCAGAGTCTCAAACGCTTGCTTCTTCAAGATTGCATCATCAAGCTGCTTCATGTCGCGTTCCCATGAGTCCTTGAAATGAACCACCTTCGCATCCATGCACTTTTGAAGATTTCGCTTTGCCTCCTCTAAGTTTCCACTGCTCTTGAGAAGCGAGTGCATGTTGTACCAGGGAACGTCGTAGTGAGGATTGATCTTGGTGGCTTCTGTCCAGAAATCAAACGCAGCACCGGACATACCTTTTGCTTGGTACGCACATCCAAGATTGCCATAAGCAACCTCTGACTTTGGAAAGTTAAGGACATTGGAGAGGTAGAAGCTCACATGGTCTCGAAAGGTCCAGACGTGCATGATGGAGCGCATGGCGTAGAGGCCCAGAAGAAGCCAGAATAGTTCGGGGTAAGGATAGATCAGCCACGCAAAGATAATGCAGTATGCCAGCGATGGTATGAATGCGTAGCGCTCGACAACAAACTGATTAGCCGTGATAAAGTTCGAAAAGACTGCGATGTAGGAAAGGAACCACACAACGCAGAATTTAACCAAAGAGTTGCCATAAAGGAATGCCGCTACCATCCCTAAGAAGCTCGCAAGGCCAAGCCAAAACATTGGAGTAGGCTCTTCATCCTTGCGCGAGTAGTGATAGCCCCAGGTATGGTAGAGCCCAAGACGTTTTGGGAAGATAACGATACGGATGTAGTACCAGAGCGTTTTCAGCATGACGATAGGCTTGCGAATGTTAGGAGTAATCGTGGCTGTCATGTTCTGCTTCTTAAACTCACCTCGCCTAAAATTGACTACGCCCAAGCCGTCTTTAAGCATGAATAGTGCACCGACAATAAAGGCTGCAAACGCTTCCCAGCCGTATCCTAGAGTCCAGAGGATTGCGAAGTTGAAGCAACCTACGAGGAGTGATAAGGACGAAAGAGCCGTTAAGAGTAAGGTGAGAGGTATCGTCCAGTAGTAGTTTAGGCCAGCCTGAAGGACATTATAATTGGCCAAAAGAAACGTGAGACAGTAAATGTAGTTAATGCCGCTTATCCATGCAACGCACTGGTTAATGACAGGATGGACTGCGAAGAGAAGCGTTGCTGGGAATGCAATGCTGCTGCCGAAGTGGTAGCTTAAGAAGTTGTAACAGAGAATGAGCGCTGCCGCATACCAGATTAAGCTCCAAACATGATGACGCATTGGGCTCTGAACCCATCCGTATACGTCATGGCCCTTCTTGTTCTTGCCGATAACGCGGTAGGTCTTTCCGACTTGAAGCCGGTGCCAGCGCATGAATGCGCCAGGGAAACCGAGGTGAGGATTGTAGGCGCGGTTATTAAAGGACTTCGTAATGGGCTTGCCTTGATCGTCTTTACCGATGTCGTAGTTGTAGTAATCTACGAGAAGCTCAGGGACAATCTTGCCATCTTTTTCGCGGCCTTCAGGTCTCCACTTGTCTGAGAACTGCTGAAGCCCAAAGTCGTCGTCGATACAGAATCCTCCAAAGATGGACTTGGCCCACGTGCATATATATAGGAAGAGTATGATCGCGAGATGAGAAAGCTCTGGCCACGTAATCCAGGAAGGAAGGGCAGGAATAGTGGCCATCTGTGTGGCCTTATACTATATATTGTGGTTAATGTCAATATGATACTATATGTTGTGGTAAGAAGCGCCAAAAAGCGGCGCTTAAAAGCCCGTCCATCGCCGCTTCGCGGCTCAGGCGGAACAAAAGCAAAACCTCCAAAACGTCTCTTGACGCCGAGCATGCCAAATCGTAGAATCTTCGCATGGCAAAGGGTAACGCTGGAGCCACCCGAAACGTCGAAAGACGAACGAGCATGACCCCCGGAGCGATTCGGGGGTTTTTGCTTTTTGCGCATGCTCGGGCGCTCTTGAAGACGGCTTCGGGTTTTTGCTTTTGTTCACCCTGACCGAGGCCGAAGGCCGAGGGATGGAGTGGCTTTTAGCGGAGCGAAGCGACGCCTTATGACAATCACCACAAAAGACAATCACTGCTCAAAATGCGGCAAGAAACTAAAGCTACGTATCTCTACCAAGATTTCTAGCAGCATTCTCGGTCTTGGAAAGTTCGAGACATACCCAAATGAGTTCCAGGTCACAGAGCAGTTCTATTGCAAAGGCCATGAGCTTGCGTACCGAGTTAAGAGGGTTGATAAGAATAAAAAACTAATATCCTACAGGTGGATTGAGCCTGTGGAGTGGGTTGAGGCTAATATGAAGGCGTTTTAGGAGGATGAGATGGAATTTATTCTTTGGGTGGTTTTATTACCCCTTATATGGCATTTGTTTTGGGAAGGAATCGATTGGCTAAGGAGGGAATGAAATGAGGAAATGGTCTTTAATTGAAATCATTACATTAGGCATTGGATTTGGTGTAGGATTTGTGATTTGGAAGTCTATCTTTACAGCTTTAGTAGTTGTTCTTGCTATTAAGCTATTAATTCTCACTCCAAAAATTCTATATGAGTTTTTGAAGGCGATTTATCCTAATCGAACAGCCTCGAAATAACACGCCTACCGCCCTCAAAACTACCTCCGATAATAGTTGCTTTAACGGCGTTATTGATTAATTTATTGATTCCGGAAGGCTTGTTATTAGCAGCTTTTAATAACTTACTTTTCTCAGCACTTCTCTTTATAAATTCCGGAACTCCAGTTTTTTTTGCAAGAATATCCATTCGACCTGAAGCATAGCGATTCACCTCTTTAGCGCTCTGCTGAAGAATAGGATTATTCACGCCCTTTCCAAACTTGGCTGCTTTACCAAATACTGTTTCTATCTCACTGATAATATCAGCCGTTAATTCGTCTGGATACTTTCCTGGTGTTTTTAGTCCCCTGATCCAACGCCTGAAATGCGTTGCTTGTTCACCGTATGGTTCCTTAGACTTGGCAAGACCTTCCTCTAGGACTTTTAGCATTTCATTTTTAGGAACATTGGCCTGAGCTGGATTGGCCTGTGAACGCTTAATTACTTCTTGTATTGACTCAGAAAGTTTTCCTGTAGCTTTTGGCAAAGCTTTCTTTGCAAGCTGCTTACCAAACAGAGCATTTATTCCCATGCTGCCTAGTTGTTGCGCACCTCTTGCGATTGGAATAGCTGCGCCAACCGCATAAGATGCAGGATCAGCCTCAGTAAGCTCCTGGTATCTCTCTTCAGCCTGTGGCGGCAATGGCACTAACTTTTCAGCAGCTCCCCTTGCTAAAGCTGTTCCGCCAAGCGTTGAAACATCAGCAAAGCCTTGAGTAAATCCTTGCGATGCCTTCATAGCGCGTTGAAGAAGATTTTCGCTCTTTGGTATAACTCCCATTTGCTCTTGGGCCAATTCCTCAACTAATTGGTCTTGGTCCTCTGGGGATAGTTCTAAGAATTCTGGATCTTGAGCAAGCTTCTCGATGATGCTGTCATAATTTACAGGCATTATGGATTCCTTTGTTTGAAGCGCTCTTTGATTGCGTTCAATTTAGCAGTGCGAGCATCAGGACGATCAGCCATAACTTCGTTGCTTCCGGTATAAGCCTGATTAGAACGAATCCAGTCTTGGTATCCTGGCGTCATTTCACCTGTACGCGATACTTGCAATGCCTCGTTGTACTTGGCTGTGTAAAGTTTCTCTATCTCGTTAAGTTTAGATAATCCAAATTCAGGATCGTCCGGCATGAATAGGCGTTGCATGTCCATATTGGGTCCTGCCTTTGGTAATCCTTTTCGAGCTGACTCACGCTCACTTCCGCTAAAATTTCCACTGTCACCAGCGGCTTTGATTAACGGAGCCTCGTACTGGCCAACAAGATCAAGGTAACGGCGAAGCGGCTCATTTTGTCGCATCAAAACACCAATACCATATTCACGTCCAGCATTCATGCCACCTTGAATTCCAGCTCTTGGTCCCTGCATATTTGAATAAGCCTGAGTATATGTTTCTTTGAGCTGTCTTATTGTTGGCAATGTCTTACCAAGATCAAAGGCATCCTGAGCCGCTTTCTTGCGCAACGTTTCACGCACAGCCATGTCTTGTCCAGCTTGCGTTTCAAATCTTGCCCCAGTAGCAGGGTTGATACCGCCAGTCGCAACCGCATCTTCTCCTAGTTGACCTTCAAGACCTTCGCCTTTTTTCTGAGCAAGTATGTATGTTAAAAGTGAATTTCCACCACCTTTAGATGAGCCTGGAGATTTCAACTGCTTTCTTGAAGCCGTAAACTTAGCCATTAATTAAACCCTCCACTAAGAAGCTTCTGATAAAGCTGCATCTCAAGAGCTTTCGTAGGATCAAGTTGATTGGACGCAAGATTTCCCCCGAATTGAAGCAGATAATCACGCAACGTTTGACGATCCCTATCGCTAATCTGAAGCTGTGTAAGCTGGCGATCCAAGTCAAACTGACTAAGCTGCGCAAGCTGCTGTAGCTGCTGACCACTAAGACCAGCCGCCTGAGCAATCTGCTGTGCTCGCTGATTCGTAAAATCATTGCGAACCTGGCGGCGAGCCTGCGAGATTGAGTCAGCCCGAAGCGTGGCGTAACGATCCCTCACGCGCCCAAGATCCTTTTGATAGGCTGAATCCGTAAGCGGATCAGTGCCAGGACGAAGGCTCTTATACATACTATCAATCGACTTAAGCTCATCTTGCTCAGCCATGTCGTACTGGCGATTAATTGCCGCTTCTTCTTCTCCGGATAATTGCTCAAAGGGAGTGTTAAGCTGCTCCATAAGAGCGGCAGAGGCTCGGTTCTGAAGAGGATTTCCCTGGCGAGCTGCGTTCTGAAAATCAATCACACTCTGAGGAAGTTCAGGAACTTCTGGAGATTTAATGAACTGACTTGCTCCCATAATTCCAGCTCCGAGCATAAGAGGATTCTTCATTAAGCTTCCGAACCCAAAACCACCCTTTGAAGCTTGCTGTTTAATCGCATTCACGGCCACACCGGGACCAGCCGAAGTGATGCCTGAGAATCCAGAGTTTGGAATTGCCTGCTTTGCAAATGACGTAGCTCCGCTTGCAGGAGCCGCATAAGCCGTCCCGCTCTTAAACGGATTCATGTTAGAAAGGAAGTCTCCAATGCCTCCGAGAGGATTCTTACCTCCTGAGCCACCAGCACCAAATAACTTAGCGCCTCCGTAACCTGCAAGACCGCCAATCGCCGCTTGCTTCAGAGCGCCTTTCTCACCGGATAAAGCACCGCCAGCAGCACCTCCAATACCTGCTCCAACAGGACCTCCAATAAGCCCTCCAAGTATAGGAAGCGCAAACCTTGCAATAGTTCCCCAAGTTTTTTTAGATTTAGAAGCCATGTATCCTCCTAGAAATAAAGACGACCGCTTGAGCGACCAAAACGAGCATAAGGATCAGAAAGCGGATTAATTGATTGAGAGTTAAGACCTTGATTAAGACTTCCCTGAGTGCTTTGTTGATCGCTAAAAGGATTCTGAGAAGATCCAAATGTAGGAGTGCTTTGACCGCTTCCAGGAAGACCCATACCAAGCCCGCCAAAGCTTGAGAGCATCCTTTGCTGCTGAGCTGCTTGCTCTTGCTGCTTCTGAGCTTCTATGGCTGCGTCATTCTCAGCGTTCTTAGCTTTGCGTTCGTCTCTTCCAATAGTAGGATTAACCAATGTCCTGGGGTCCCAGAAAAGGCGAAAGATATCTCTGGCTTTTTTATGGCGAATACCGCACTCGTCCACATCAGTCGCCTCATCTTCAACAAGATGTTCAAACTCATGGTCTAAGAGGTACTTATCTAACTCAGGAATCGCGGTATGGCGAATAAACACCTTATTTGTCAGAGGATTATAGAATCCAAGCGAGTCCGAGATATCAGCCCCATTCGTCTCACTAACTGGCAACTTATCAAAGTCATCACTGCCCAAGAATTTAATTTCGTAAACTGGCTTCATAATATCTCCTCCTATAAATAACCTTTCTTTGGTTTATGCGTCCCGGTCTATACCAGATCGCGCACTCAACTTGGGGATACTTGTTCACAATGGCAATTTCAATTTCTCTCAGAACTTGCCTCGACCATTTAAGGCACGCCATCTTTTCAACAAAACATATCTTCCCGTTCGGATTGTGCGCCATGTATTCCCATAGTTCTTTTTGAGCATAAGGCAGGTAATCGTTGCAAATTGAGAAGGTCATGTAGGCCACGAGTTTTCCATACTGGTCAATTACAATCGTCCTGCCTTCACGCCCCATCTTCTCAAAGTAATCAAATGACCTCAAAGGAGCCTCGCCCATGTGGTTGAGTTGTCCGTTGTGCACCAGAATAAACCGCCAGTTCCGCCTTGAAACAGGATAACCGCCTCACCTTGCCTGCCATTAAATGTCGGTATCGATGTGACGACTTGAAACTGATACTTGCCGTAGTTGAGTAGCTGCTGAATATCCTCAATAATATCGATGCCTGATTGCGGCAGCTCATGGAGGTCCTGCGACCTAATCTTCATTCCTTACCAATCCCCTGGCCTTTTAACATATGATCGTAGCGCTGCAACTTCCAAGGATCGCTGGTTCCCGAAGATGAGGTAAGTCTCCACTGATAGACGTTATAGCTCTCTGGAACATCAATTACTTTGTGAATGTGGAATTTTCTGTCAGATCCGGAGATCACAAAGCTTTCGCGTAACTTGTAATCGTTATCAAAGTCTGTCTTGTCATAAACATAAAGCCTTCCGCACGTGGCATTGGAGAAGAAAAGATTTGTTACGTGCCCCTTTTGCGACTGCGCCGGTGACTTCTCAAAGATTAAGGAGCTATCGTAGTGATCGTTAATTGAAGTCGTATTGCCATCTAAGTTGCCAGAATTGAGCATGTGGCAATAACCAGAACGGTCAAAGGCCATGAGGAAACGTTTATTCGCTGACTCCGCCATAACCATCGTATTGAAGTGCTGGCGGTCAAACGGATACCAGGCTTTTGAACGGCCATCGTAGTTGATCATGTGAGTTGTTTGAGTCGAGTTGACTCCAATCGCAACGCAGAGCTTATAAACGTTCTCATTGTAGTCTGTTTCGGCGAAGCTTATTAATGGTCCAGAGCCTGAGAAACTGAGATTGTCCAAAGCGAACTCGCACAGCTCGTTATCTTGCTCTATATTGTTGGATGAAATCTGATCGTCCGATCCGTCAAAAAGGCGAGTTTTACCATCCCAGCACAACCCCTTAACTACTTGACCAACTCCATCAACATAGATTTGCTTAACAGTCCGAGCGATGTATCCCCAGTCTTTTACTTTCTCATAGCTGAAGTCAGGATTGCCGCCAACGTAACTGACCCTATAGAGGTAATAGCGCGTTGAGACGTATAAGTTCTTTCTAAAAATGAAAGCTGCCGTAATCTCATCGTCTGCTGAAGATGGGATATCAAAGCTTGAAGCCCAGGTTCCGGTAAGCTGCGTGTTCTCATCCTGATAGAAAAATCCTCGCTTGCGAGACTGAGAGTTAAGCAGAATTAAGAACCCCTGAAAGTTAATCGAATACTTGCAAAGAGGCGCGTTGCTGTTTACGACAGCCATGAACGTATTGGATGATCCTGTCCAGTAAAGCGGGGTGTCATAAAGGTCTGAGGTCGCAATTAAGACGTTCTTAGAGCGCTCAAAGTATTGGTAAGTTGCGGTACGATCGGTAGCAATATTGACCCACGTCACTCCAAGATTGGATGAGGCATAAATGCCAGTTCCAGCGGCCACTGTAAGCCATCTGATTGAAGACGCGCCAAAGTCAAATGAAGCCCAAGGAAGCGTATTGAAAGACGCCTGGTAAGTATTGCCGCTGCCTCCGTTATAAAGATTAGCGCGATCCGTGGTATTCAGAACCTTCTTCCAAAATCCAGTCTCGTCAATACGTCCGTCAAAGAATGCTGCGGCACCGTTGCTAACGGCTCCCAGCACAAAAGGCGCTGAGCCTGACTTGACCCCGGAAGCATAGGCCGAAGAGTTCATGGAGAGGTTGATTCCGACTGCTACGAGATCATTTGCCGCATCATGATAAGCGACTGCGTTATACCAAGTTGAGGTTGTAACTGCTCCAAAGCTTGTAGCCCTTACTGTGATATTCTCCTGTGAGCCCGAGCTTGAGACTCGAAAAGTAAGCACGTTATCCGTGTTAACAAATAGCCAGTATTCATAATTACCACTTGTCGTTGGGCCAAGGAGCTTAAAGAGAGCATCAGTTCCAGCTTGTACGCCTGCCCAGGCTGCGAAATACTGCGCCGCAACACCGTTAGTAAAAGTTGGATTCGTAGTGTCTTTGCCCCAGTTGTAAATCTGATCGTTGCCAGTTTCGGTAGTTCTTTGTAAAACTAGCCAGTTCGTATCTCCGGCAGTCAGATTGAATGTATTGGCAAACTTAACATTTACAAAGGCATAATCAGCAGGAACGCTTGCTTCAGCAATGGTCCCGGTTGCGTTGGCATTGACTAAGCTTCCTGAAGGCAAACCGCTACTGTTCGTCTCAATGCGCAAGGTTAGCTCCCCCTGACCCGGAGCATTCGCATTAGGGCGTATAAATACTGCCGCACCACCAACGGTCGCATTTGCATCAAGAATGATTGACTGAGCCCCGCGAGCCACGCCTCCGCCTCCAAGGTTTCCAATTTCAAGGAATCCGTCTTGGCCAGTTTCATAAGAGACAATCGTTCTCGAAAGAGGTCCTTCATTATTTGTCTTCGCAATGATTGTTCGCTCTGCCGTCGTGCTGGTTGAATTCATATAAAACCAGGAAGACATGGAAAAACTCACATCCCCCGTTGCAAGAGTAGAAGTGTTGATGTGGAGCAAATACTGAGAATTAGCGGCCGCGAATAAAGCTGCCTGGTTCTTGATACCTGCTGATTGGAGAACTCCGTTT
>Ga0196963_10000668_pt1 | contig 28182 bp, 60 predicted proteins | sample S1_5metaG_FD_148600 | JGI IMG/M metagenome (GOLD analysis project Ga0196963, IMG submission 148600) | Soil microbial communities from Anza Borrego desert, Southern California, United States - S1_5 | ecosystem: Environmental > Terrestrial > Soil > Desert | place: USA: California | collected...
ACATCGACGTACTTGTCGCTCACCGGAAAAAGCAGTTCGCGAAGAAGAGGCAGCACGAAGAGGCGCGCAAGCTCATCCCGATCAAGATCAAGGTGCCCGGGCCGATCGGCATCCTGCACTTCGGCGATCCCCACGTGGACGACGACGGCACGGACATCGAGGCCCTCGAGCACCACAAGCGCCTATGCAACTCGGTGGAGGGACTCTTCGCGGCGAACGTAGGCGACACGACGAACAACTGGGTAGGGCGCCTAGCGAAGCTGTACGGGGACCAGTCCACCTCGGCGAAGCAAGCGTGGAAGCTGGCCGAATGGCTCATCAGGGACACGCGCTGGCTCTACATGATCGGCGGCAACCACGACGGCTGGAGCGGCGCCGGCGACCCCCTGAAGTGGATAGCGAGGCAGGAGAACGCGCTCTACCAGTCATCCGAGGTCAGGCTAGGGCTCAACTTCCCGAACGGCGCGGTGGTGCGTATCAACGCACGCCACGACTTCGGTGGCAGTTCGCAGTGGAATCCGGCGCATGGCCCGATGAAGGCCGTCTTTCATGGTGTCCGCGACCACATCTCCATCTGCGGCCACAAGCACAAGAGCGGCTACGGAATCATCAAAGATCCAGAGAGCGGCATCGCCTGCCATTGCTTCCAGGTGGCGAGCTACAAGATTTACGACCGATACGCCCGCGACAAAGGCTTCCGCGACCAGACGCTGGGGCCGTGCGTGCTTACGGTGATCGACCCGACGATGCCGACCGACCACCCCGACATGGTCAAGCCGTTCTGGAACGCTGACGAGGGCGTGGATTTCTTGAAGTGGAAGAGAAAGCGCAAGTGATCGTCAACGACGAAGAGATCCGCAAGCACTGCGACCGCGTCAAGGCCCTCCAAGAGGGCCTGCAGGCGGCCTTGGTCCGCGGCAGCGAGTCAGGCATCTGGGAAGCGATGGCAGCACTCCACGACGTCTCGCGCGAGGCGCTGTGGAGGATCAACGACATCCGTTATGCACGAAGCAGAGGTGATTCATGAGCAGGTGGGAAGCTGGAGCGCTGGCTTTGGTCGTCGTGCTGATTGTTGGCACGATCGTTCTCTATTCGGGAAGGGCGAACGCAGCGCCCACCTTCAAAGGCCAAGGGGACAACGGCCCAATCGTTCTCGTGCTCCTTCAGGACGCCTGCAAGGACGAGAAGGTGCTGCGGCACATCAACCAGCCCTTCCACGCGAAGCTCAAGGCCGCGCGCCTGACGTGGGGTGGGCGGCAGTGGTCCAGTTGCTGGATTGAGCTCGAAATGATGTCGAACGGCCGCATGGAGAAGTTCGTGTTCTCCGTGGATGAGGAGGGTTCGCCCTTACAGGCCATCCCGCGGCGCGCTTTCAGGGACCACAGCACATGATCCTATCCGCCCTGTTCTCTTTCCTCGGCGGGTCCGCCTTCAGGATGATCTGGGGCGAGATCGCCGCGTGGCTCAACAAGAAGCAGGACCACGCACAAGAACTCGACCGGATGAAGCTCCAGTCCGACCTCGAGGCGCAGCGCCACCAGCGCGACATGGAGCGGCTCAAACTGCAGTCCGACCTGAACGTGAAGGAGGTCCAGGTCATGGGCGACCTCGCCATCCAGAAGACCGAGGCCGAGGCGTTCGTCGAGGCGATGAAGACGGCAATGAAGCCGCTCGGCATCAAGTGGGTTGACGCCTGGAACGGCTCCATCCGCCCGGCCATGGCGTCGATCGCGCTCCTGATGTGGTGCTTCGCGCTATACCAGCAGGGGTTCGTGGCCGGCGACTGGGACAGGGAACTCATCGCCGGGATCCTCGGGTTCTACATTGCCGACCGCACCCTCGCAAAACGCGGGAAGTGATCGATCAGCTAGCCACGCTCTACGCGCTGATCCGGCGCTTTGAGGGGTGCCGGCTGACCCCCTACATTTGCCCGGCGGGGGTCTGGACGTGCGGATGGGGGTCCACCGGCTTGGACGTCTTCCCGGGAAGGCCGTGGACGCAGGAATACGCTGACAAACGGCTCGAGCAGGACGCGCTCAAGTTCGCCAAGGGGACGCTGATCCTATGCCCGCGGCTGGCCTCGGACGGCCTCTGCGCCATATCCGACTTCGCCTACAACCTCGGGCTAGGCAACCTGAAGGCATCCACGCTGCGCCGGCGCCTCAATGAGGACGACGTCGAGGGGGCGAAGCGTGAGCTCGCAAGGTGGGTCAGGGGCGGCGGTAAGGTGCTGCCGGGGCTTGTAATCCGCCGGGCGGCCGAGGCGGCGCTTCTATACTAGGAATGAGCCGAGGTGCGTATAACGAGCGGTGAATATCGCCACATCGGTTACTGATTTTGTTGGACTTTTCCAGCGCCTGACCGGCCATTTATTCACCGATCAGCGCTTCGCATAGGCCGTAGAATCAGGCGCTTATGCGTGCTTCGTTGACCGGATTGTGATTCCGGTTGTTGGGGGTTCGAATCCCCTCGGTCACCCCACCTACCTCTGGTGAATATTTTCGGCCTTGGTGAATATTTTCATCGCAGCGGCCGGACTTTCGCCTCTCCGCGGCGGTAGACGCGCCTGGTCGTGCGGATGCTTTCGTGGTCCATGAGCTCTCGAGCGCGTTCATCCGTCTCGGCCGCTGTGGCGCTCGCTGCGCGCAGATCCTGCTCGGTGAAGTGCGCGCCGCCGAGCGCTACCCACTTCGCCATCGAACGCTGCCAGGCGCTCTTGAAACCGCGTGTGGACAGCGCTTGCCCGCGGCGCTTGCCCTTGGTGGCAGGGAAGATTGCAGTGCTCTGCGCGGGCCGTGGCAACGCCTTGAGCCATGCCCAGACCATCCGTAGCCGCGGCGTCCAGCGGATAACCAGGGGCCGCATGCGACGCTTCTTGAGGATCATGAAGCAGATGCCGTCGTGCCGTTCGCTGAATAGGGTCAGCTTCAGGAGCTCGCCCTGCCGCCGGCCTGCGAGGTGCTTCAAGGAAAGGTAGCCGCGGAGCCACGGTGGGCAGCACCGGCGGGCGAAGCGGCGGCGCTCGGAGCCTGACACCTCGCGATCGCGCGGCTTTTCCTCGGCGAAGATGAATCCGCTGACCGGGTTCCTGGTGGCCGCGCGCCACTTGATCGCGTATCGGTAGATCTTTCCGAAGACGCTGATTTCCCGGTTCGCGCGCACCGGGGCGTTTCGGGCTTCGTGGTAGTCGTACAGGTCGTTGATGTCGATCTCGTCAGGCAGCATGTGCCCGAAGCCCTTGCGCAGCTTGCCGATGTACGCCTGGTAGTCCTCCTGCGTGCGCGGCGCAAGACTTGGTAGGACGTCCGTCAGGTAGCGGTCCAGCACGTCGCCAATGAGCCGTGGGCGCTTCCTAGAGTCCCCTACGAGCTCGCCGTACTTTCGAAGGCAAGCGGCTGGGTCGTCGATCGGCCCGAGGGGGATGGGCTTGCCTTGGATCGGCTTGTAGACGATCTGCCGGCGGTGCGGATAGCAGCGCTGCGGCATCCAAGCTGGCGTCTTAGTGCGCCTCCTCCCCATCGGCCTATTATGCCGCCAGGCCGTCGAGGCGAGGTCGGCGCCGCTTTGCGGGGCTTTTCAGCCCCATACGCTGGTCGTGGTAGGCCCGCAGCACTAGCACCTTCCCGTCGCCGCTCATCTCGAATGTCCAGCCGAGGACGGCCAGCTTCTTCGCCTGGGCCTTGCCGTACTTGCGGCCGGTCAGGCGCTCTAGCTCATCCGGACGCAGGTAGGTGTCGTCGTTCACGTTCTGGTAGTGTTGGTAAGTTGTTACAAGAAGAAGAGGTCAAAAAATGACCCGTAAGTTGAAGAACGTCGTCTGCAATCCCCTCGTTGTAGCCAACTTCCTTGCGCTCGTGCGCGAGCTCGTGAGGGTTCTCATGAGTTGACGCCATGCTTTGAGGTCGCGTCCTTCGATGCCGCAGCGATGTTGAATGGCCTCCAGGTGACATTCCGGTTGAGCACAAAGATCCACCTAGTCCAATAGGGAACAGCCTGCTTCAGGGCACGGTCCATCATCCCGCCTTTGCCTCATCGAAGATGTCGCGGAACACGTCGGGGTGCAGGCGGCGGCGAGCTACCTCCAAGAACTTCTGCTCAAACTCCTCGCCAGTGGCCCTACGGCGTGCCCGGTTGCGTTCCCCGATCTCGCGCAGGCATTGCTGGTGCTCCTTGGCGAGCATGCGGTAGGCGAAGTTGGCGCGGTTGTACCAGTCCCTGTCGCTGAAGTCCCCGGTGGCCGCTGCGTGGGCTTTGGCACCTTCAAGCTGCATCTTTAGCCGCGCCAGTTTTTCCATCAGCAAATCGTTCTGCTGATCCAGCGTTAGTCCCGCGGCGATCATGTCGGCGCGGGTGTGGAATTGATCGTTCATGGGCGGTAAGCCGTCTCCAGAGTCGGAACGTCCCTACTCATCGTGGTAGCCCTTGATGGTGATGGTCCCAACGGTCACGTTGATGTTCATACGGCGGATGGCCCCGGCTATCTCCGACAGGCCGAGAAACACAGCCATCGCCACAAAGAAAAGTCCAGCGAAGCTCTCCATCATTCCCCCTTCTGCGGTCGTTCCTGTGCGGCGTACTGCGAGTAGAGCGAGCAGCACACCTGCGTTACGTTTGGATTGTTCTTGCGACAGTTGTCGCTTTCAGACAGGCATTCCTCGCGCGTCTGAGGTAACTGCAAGGGACTTAGAAGTTGCGCGGCACGGCGGAAGTGGCGAACCTCGATCCCGCATACCTTCTCACCGTCCTTCAGCGTTTGCATTGAGTCGGCCCACGCCGCGAACGGTTCAAGCGCTGCGCGTAGGCGCTGAATCTCCAGCGTTGACGCCAACGAGCAATCCAGCAGCTTTTGGTACAGGTCGTTGTTCATTTGGCCTCGCCGTTATCTCCATCGTGGCGTTTGTCCCATGCGGCCAGGATCATGCGTAGGTCCGACAGCCTGATTTCCGCCTCCCAATCCGTGGTCAGGTGAACGGCATGCACCACGTCGCCAAGCTCGCGCATGGGGTACTCGTCGCGGATGCTCACGTAGTCGCGCACCCTTTCGATGGCGTTCTGCAGCGTGATCCTGTCGGCTATCTCTTGGGCATCGCTCATTTGCTTGTACCGTCTATGTCGCACTGCTGTTCGTGGTGGGCGGCTGGTGCGCACCGAATGGATACGGCCGGCTTAACCAGCGTTCTCGCCAATCTCTCGATTCGCCCGTTGTTCATTTGCCTGCGCACGCTGATATGGTGGACCGACCGCTCTGCAACTTCCACAGCGCCCGGCTGCTCTCCATGATTCTCCTCGCCGCCAGCGTCGCGGCCCGCTTCTTCATCGGCGCAGTTTCGTTCATGTACCAGATGTAATCCAAGTGCGCCTGCTGTAGCTCGTTGAGGAGCCTGGTGCGCCGCTGGTAGAAGTTGTGCCGGGTCACTTGCGCACGTACTCCCACCACAGGCTGACGGCGCAGCAGAAGCAGTACCACCGGCTGAAGCTGATCGTGTCGCCGGAATCGTTGATAACGTCGCCGTCGTGGGCGCGGGTGTAGGCGTAGGTGGCGACGGCCATGCTCCAGGCGCGGCCGAATCTGCCGCCTTCGTAGGTCATCGCTGCCATGCACTTGTCGAGGTATGAACGTTCCATTACGTACTCGCGTTAGTAACCCTTGACCGCTTCCAGCGCCCGTTCGATGGCAAGGGCCAGCTTCGGGTCGTCTTGTTCGTCGGGCTTGCCGAGCAAGCGCAGCAAATCCTTAAGCGCCTTGGCGAGCTTTCTCCGTTCCTCGGCCACTTCCATGATTGCGTCAACTGATCCGTACATAGCTACTCCTTAGCCTGTGTGGAAGGACGGCTTACCGCTTTCACGCTGCCTCCCTGATTTGGTCTACGGCCTGGATGCGCTCGCCGATCCACCGCATCACCGGCACGGCCATGCTGTTGCCGAGCGCCTTGTAGCGCGGCCCGTCCTTCGCCGGCTTGCGCTTGTATTCAATGAGCGTGTAGTCGTCGGGGAACCCTTGGAGGCGCTCGCACTCGCGCGGCGTGAGCCGGCGAACTGCCATCGCGGTCTGGACGCCGATGGTGAAGCCGCAGGTATCCAGCGGCCCGGTGCGATCGCCGTACTGGATCACGTCCGACTGTCTGGCGTCGAACGCATGGACGGGAACGACGTAGCTGTCCTTGCTGTGTCCGCTCCTGGCGTTGTGGCCGGCCGGCGTGTTCGCGCCGTTGAGCATCGTCGGCATCACGTCAACGTGGGCCACCGGCTGCGCCACCATCGTCGTCGTCTCGTAGTCCTGCGAGCTTCCCTCGCGCGTGGCTATGCAGCGCGCGATGTCGGGGGCGGCGATGAGGCTTTTGTCGATTGGACTTGAGCCGTAGCTGCGACCGCTGCTAGAGCTTGGGCCAAGCGTTCCGGCAACTGTTTTCCCCGCTTCGCGGCTCGGCGCAGAATCCCCGCGCAGGCTCGAGCGCTCAAGAAGTACCGCGGCGGCACGTTGCCAACCTCGAGCGCATCCGACAACGAACACACGGCGGCGTTGCTGGGCCACTCGGAAATACTGAGCGTCAAGAACTCGGTAGGCGAACCCATACCCGAGTTTTGCCAGCCCGCCGAGGAGGGCACCAAAAGCCCCTGTTCCATCTGACAGGACGCCGGGGACGTTCTCCCAAACCAGCCAACGGGGGCGATATTTGTGAGCAACGGCAAGATAGGTGAGGGTGAGGTTGCCACGCGGGTCATCCAGTCCCTTTCGGAGTCCTGCGACGCTGAAGGACTGGCAAGGGGTGCCTCCGACGAGAAGATCGAGAGTTGCATCGGGCCACTCCTTGAACTTGGTCATGTCGCCGTGATTCGGCACGGTCGGGTAATAGGCGTTCAGCAAGGCGCAGGGGAACGGCTCGATCTCGGCGTAGTACGCGGCCCGCCAGCCCAGCGGGTGCCAGGCGACGGTGGCGGCTTCGATACCGGAGCAGACCGAGCCATAGATCACTTAGGGAACATTCCGTCTATCTGAAGGAATGTTCCTCCAGCGCTTCTCGGCTTCCGCGATGGCGGCTTTCAGCAGATCAACCTGCGGCCAGGTCATGTGCCCGGCCTCGATGAAGATATCAGTAGCGCCAAAGCCTGCCGCGTCCCATACGACGATCTCGTTGTCCTCCAAATCGCAGACTCCGGTTTCGACGCGCCGCCCTTCCGAGTCCTCGACGTATCTCATTTGCGGTCGTTCTGGCCGTCTACACGGCGCAGGATCAGACTCTCGTCGATCACATCGCCATCACGACGTCGTCTTGCCAATCCGGCCTTGAGCGAGCGGACCTCGCTCTTGTGATACGGGTCGGTCAGGTCGATGGGCAGCGCTTCGTGGTCGCCGTCCTGCCCGCGCAACTCCGACATGCCCTTGAGGTTGGTCTTGACCATCCTGCCCCTCTTGACCGTCACGTATTCGCCGCGCACATAGCCGGCGAGCATGAGCAGGATGCGGTTGCACTGAGAAACGTGGTTGTTCGCGCCGCTCTTTACGAACCCCTCTTTGCCACCGCCGCGCTCGAAATGTCGACCGCACACGCCGCAAACGAAGTGGCTCAGACCGTGGATTAGCCCGCGTTTCTTCACCACGTCCCGGAGGAGAAGGCGCTTCTTCGCCATTAACCCTTCTCCTGTGTAGACGCCACGGTTGCGGACCCTGCGCAGGCTTTCAGCCGCTCGTATTCGTCCAGCGGCACCAGCACGCTCATGCTGTTGTCGGCCTGCTCCTTCTCCAGCCGCTCGATCAGGTCGGCGGCAGCTATCAGGTCGGCGTCAACCACCCCAAGCTGGACGTGACGGCGCTCCTGCACCAAGAACCGTAGACGGGCCACCAACTCGTTGCCCATCGGGTCGGGGATGGACATACCGGCAGAGCGCGACGACCGCAGCGCGTCGATCACCATGCGGCACTGCTCCGTGCCAAGCTGCACGGTCATTCCGTTGTTGACGAACCGCTCGATGTCGTCCGCAAGGCCGAGCGCGGTAGACAGGGGCGCGGCAGGGGCGGGCGTGGCGAGCGCGGCAACGACGACAGGCCGCAACGCATCGCGCAGGATCGACTCGGCTTCGTCCCGGCGTACTACCTCGATGTTCATGTTGCCGAAGCTGCCGACGCGCATCGTGGCGTTCCTGAGCATGCGCAGCGGGTGCTCCAGTTCTGGCCTTTCCTTATCGTCGTGGCGCGTCTCACTCATGGGGAAAGTTCCTGATGTCGGCAGCTATTACGTCCAGCACCTGGTCGGGCATCTGGCCTCGGTAGCTCTCGACGTGCCGAGCGATGGCCTCGCGCAGAGTCGTCGTGCTCTCCGACCGTGCTAGGGACAGGTCGGCGGCGTGGTTGCTCACCGCGCGCTCAAGGTCTTCCCGCACCTTCCTGATCTCGCTCTCGGCGCGGCACAGTTCGTTCCACGTCTTTTGCAGCCATTCGACCGCCTCGGCCTTGGTGCCTTCCTCGGCAATGGCGTTTATGAACGCCGCCGGGACATGCGGCGCCTCCGGTCGTCCTTTTGGGGTAGTAGAACGTTCCTCGGTCATTCGACCTCCGCAAAAAGAGGCGCGTCGCCGGTAATGCGGCGGCGGGCCATGTCGGCATACTCGGGGTTGAGCTCGATCAGGATGGCGTTGCGGTGGTGTCGGTCTGCCACCAGGCCCGTCGTGCCGGCGCCGCCGAACGGGTCCAGCACCGTCCCGCCTACAGGGCACCCGGCCAGGATGCATGGCTCGATCAGCGCCGGCGGGAACGTGGCGAAGTGCGCTTCCTTGAAGGGCTGCGTGGTGACGGTCCAGACCGAGCGCTTATTCCGCTCGCTGCCTTCCCAAGGGACGCCACGCTGCGTCTCTACTTCGCCATCGCCTTCGGCCCGGATCGCGGACTCGTTGTTGCCCCACTTCTTCGACTTGTTGCCGCTACGGCTTACCGCCTTCATCGGGCCGTTGGTCTTGCCTGGAACGCGATCTGAGCCGGCCTGCTGGTCGATGGTGGGTTGGGACAGGCGCTCGACCGTGGCCGCTGCTACCGGCTCAAGAATGGCGTCCTGATCGAAGTAATACCGCTCGCTCTTGGCAAGCAGGAACAGGTATTCGTGAGCCTTCGTGCAGCGGTCGCGCACCGACTCCGGCATCGGGTTAGGCTTCGACCAGATGATGTCCTGCCGCAGATACCAGCCTGCCTCGCGCATGGCGAATGCCAGCATCCAAGGCACGCCAATCAGATCCTTGGGCTTGAGGCCGGGAATGCTACGGCTGCCGGTGGTATTGCTGCCTGCGTTGGTCTCCTGCTTTGCACCGACCTTGTCCGTCGTCTTACGCTGGCCGGGGTGCGCGTTGTAGCTATCGCCCATGTTCACCCAGGCGGTGCCGTCAGCGCGCAGGACACGACGCACTTCCGCGAATACCGCTACGAGTTCAGCAATGAACGCATCCGGGCCGTCCTCCAATCCGATCTGCCCGGCCACGCCGTAATCCCGCAGGCCGAAGTACGGCGGGCTCGTGACGACGCAATGCACGGACTCGTCAGGCAGGGTCTTGAGCACGTCGCGGCAGTCGCCTTGAAGGACGCGGACGGTCAAGAGCCCTCGCTTACTGTGGCAGTAGGCGAAGGACTGAATCCGTACCCCTCAAGTTTCTGGCGGCAAAGCTCGACGCCCTTCGCCTTCAGGAACTCTGCCGCCTTGGTCGCCGCCTCCTCTGGCGTCTTGCCGACGACGCCTTCGTACTGGCCGATTGAATAGCCGGTTTCCCAATGGCTTACGCCCCAATCGCCTTCAGCGAAGCGCCACAGGGACGGCGTGACCCACGTCTTGAAGAACTCGAACCCCGGCACTTGGAAGGCGAACCCTTCGACAAGCTGCCTGCCGTTCGGCCCGATGCGGTCGTGGATGTACCCGGTGATCGGAATCAAGTCCTTCGCCGTGTAGCTGTCCGAGACGACCGTCATGTGTATTTCGTCCTGCGAGGCTTGGCAGCACGGCGGGCTTCCTTGAGCCTCGCAATGGCCGACTCCAAGCGGCGCATTGAGCCGGGGAAGTGAACCTTGTTGTCCAGCCCGAAGGCCCACCCTTCCGAGTTCACGATGCCCATAGCGCAGCGGATGACGTGGCGCTCGGCCTTGTCCTTCGCCGTTTCCGTGCTCGCGCGAGGGAGTTTGCTTTTGGTCATTTTTCTACCCATACGTTTGAGTTTTTCGGCGGCTTCCTAAACCAGACGCGAGAGCCGCGCACCTTGCCGTTGCGCGTGATGTGCCTGACCATCCGCTCCAGCATTCCGAAGTGGACAAGACTCTCGGCGTAGCGCTCGTCCAGAGCCTTGCGCCATGCCGGCGAGGCGTTCGCCAGCTCGTCGGAGTACTTCGCCCTCGTGGCCTCGCAGTTGCCGGCGAGGAAGGCTTCGAGGCTATGGACGTGCTCAGTCACTCGGCGAGTCCTTTTGCCTTGGCGATGGCTTCCTTCGCCGCGTCCCAATACTCGGTCGGGATGAACTCTTCCTCGACGTGGCGCGAGAGGATGTTGTCCAGCGCAGCCAGCAGATCAGGCGCGGCGGCGATCAGGCGGGCATTCGCATCGACGTGCTGCATTGGCATGGCCAGCGCAGGCACGTCCACCAGTGGCGTGCAGTTGGCTATGACGCGGGCCTCCTGATCGCAGACGAGTACGGTGCTGCTTTGGAGCCACGGTCCCGGCGTGTGGCTCATTCCGGCTCCCCCTGCCATCCGCAGTCCAGGCAGAACTTGTAGGAGCACTCGGGGGCGTAGCCGTCGCCGGCACGGTGCGCGACTTCAAGCTCGCCGCCGCAGGACGGGCAATGTGGATAGCCGGGGAGACGAAAATCCTCCTGGTGGTCGTTCTGACCGAAGGGCATGCTAGTAACCCTGCGCTTCCAGCCAGTCGGCGATCTGCTCGCGGCTGTAGTTTTGGAAGTCGTTCATGTAGGTGATTCGCATGAGGACGTGCCGAGGCACGCCAAAGGCTTTCGGCGCATCGTCGGTGTCCGTGGCGGGGGTGTCCTCTTCGCTGCCGCCCCATCCTTCCCAAGCCGCTCCTAGCGCGCAGGAGGACCGCTCGTAACCCGCGCCCTCGCGGAAGAAGGCCAGCCTGCATTGCCGCTTCCTGATCTGGCAGCCAACCCGGATGGCCTCGGACAGCTTGAGCACCTTGGCCGGGGCCTCGGTGACTTCGCCTGCTTCCTTGTGCTCTACGAACATTGGGTTCCTCGCTGTGTATGGGTGCGTGGCGTTTCTACGCCGTGATGCCACCGCCTACTGCGCGCACGCCGATCTTGCGCGTCCGCTGTCGGTACTCGCCGCGCTTCTTGCCTGCAGGTTTACGACCGGGGTTGCCAAGCCTCCATGCAGGCGATACGGGGCTCAGTTCGATAGGGGCATTGCGCGCCCTTCCGCGCTGGTCAAACTCCTGCACCAGCTTTTGCGCCGAAGGCGGCATGCGGAAGCGAACGGCGAGTCCGTTGAACACGGCAAACGCCATCGAGCGGCCAACGGCGACGGCCTGTGGCTTGTAGACGCGGTGCAGCGCCTTGGCGATGACGCACTGCTGCGGGTTGTGCCGCTTCGCGCCTTTCACGTCGCAGGCTTGAGGTTGTAGAACGATACTCTCCCGCGCGTCAGCGATGCCCTTCGTGATGAAGTCCTGAATCGGGGTGAGATGGGCGTTCGGACGCCCGCGTTGCTTGAGGGGGTGAATCCTTCCATGCTTGGGAATCATTTGTTGCTCCCTTCGTGGTTGTAAGTCATTGAAAAAGGAACATTCCGTCTACCTAGACGGCGAGGAGCTCGCGCCTCTTGCCGCGGCACGCCATCTCCTCCTCCGCGGTGAGTTCCGGCGCCGTGGGGTCGTGAAGCTCGACGTCCTCGACGGAGCGCATGAATGCGTCGATCGCCTTCTGCTCTTTCTCGCTCAGCCTTTCCATGAAAGCTTTCCTTCCCAGATGGCGCGGAGGAGGTACATCGCCGCGCGCTGCAGTCGGTTTTCCTGGTATGCGGGGCCGCGCTCGTAGTTTTCGTGGCACACCCTGCATTCCGGTATTGCCAGCGGGTCAGGGGACTTGGTGCCCTGGCCCTTGAAGCTGTTGACGTGCGAAGGATCGGACGGCGCCGGCGCCCCGCATGTGTCGCATGGCAGCGTCTTGAGCCAGTCGAGGTACGGCCGGAGCTCGATGCGGCCGGTGTATCCAGCGCGCACCGCCTGCTCGAAAGTCATGCTTGGCGGGATGATCTTCACGCCGCGACGGGCTCCCGCTGGAACGCCGACGTGTAGCCGGTCTTGGCCTGCCAGTAGTGGAGCAGGGAGTAGAAGCACTTCCAGCCCTTGACCAGGTCCGCTTCGTCGATCTCAATGAACCTTGCGAGGCCCGGGTGTGTTGCGGACACGTACACGATCGCGCATCGGGCCGTCTCGAGGCGGAGGCCGCGGCGATAGGCGGCAAGCTGCATCTCCTGCTCTTCCCACGTTTTCAGCGTGGCGACTTCCTTGGGCCCGAACTCCTTCGTCTTGAAGTCCACGACCCAATCGCGGCAGGACAGATCCACCTTCCCGCCGAAGCCGAGGACATGGGCAAAGGGAGTCTCAGGCCGCCATGCGTAATCCCCGCAGTTGGCCGCCAGCACCTCAACGGCGCCCTTCACGTAGGGCCACATTTCCTCGGTGGGTGTCTCGTCCTCGAAGGAGCCTTGAATCGCCGCGTGGATGGCGCTGCCGCGGTCTGCCGCCTTGCGGGCCTGCTCCTGGCTGTCCCGCATGATCCGCTCGAGATAGCCTTCCTCGGTCTCCCCGGCGATCTTGGGGAGTGTCAGCGCTGCCATGAGCACCTGCTGCTGCTTCCAGCGCTCGAGGCCCGGGGCGGCGGCGCAGCGGATGATGTTGGTGACGCTGGGGACGAGGCCCAGCTTCCGGGCGTCGCGCAGCGTGGTCGGACGCATGCCGCCCTTGACGGCCTCGACCTCGTAGGCGGGCCGGCCATCGCGGGTGTACCAGTGCAGCGATTCCGCGGCGTGGGTCAAGCGATGGCCTCGAAAGCCTCTTTCGCCGCACGCGCCCATGCCTCGACTGAGGCCGGCGTCTGGCACAGGCCGGCGCTGATGGCGTGGGCCACGGTGTTGGACGCGAAGGGGAGCCATACGGGAGCGGCGCCCGGCGCGGTGCTGGGTTGCCGCCCAGCCGGAGGAGATCCCGCACTGGGCGCCGCATTGGTTGCCCGGTAGGTCTTGATCCACTTGCCGTACTCGCCGTCCTCGACCTCCGCGTCGATGGTCATGCCGGCGGTGATGCCGGAATCCTTCTTCGCGCCGTACCAGTCGCCGTTGGCCTTCACGCGCAGCGACTTGCCGGTCTTGGCGGTGGTGACGTTTTCAACGGTCAGTTGCATTTCACTTGCCTCCAGTCGATGCCCGCCTCGCGGGCGAGAACCATCACGTCTTCTTCTTTCGCGCCGGCCTTGAGGCAGCGGGTGAGAGCGCCGACCGTCATCTGCCAGCGCTCCTGCTCTGCCTGCTGCTGCTGGGCCCAGTCCGGGCCGTAGTCGTCATCCATGCGCTTTCCTCGGCAGTTGAACGGTCTTTTCCTTGGCTTCTTCGGCGTTGGCCTTCTGCTGCTCGCGGACTGCCCGAAGGTGTTTCCTCACGCGCTCGGAAATGTCCGTGGCGTGGCTAGGCGTGTAGCCGTTCGGGTACTTGTGCAGGTCGGTGTAGCGGGGCTTCACGCGGACCTCGACTTGCGATCGGCAAGCCCGGCGCGGTAGCCCTTGAGCCACTCGCGCGCCTCTTCGTTGTCCTCAGGCCGTCCGGCGGGGGAGAGGCCCAACTGCCCGGCGCGGCGCCCATCGGCGTAGGCGTTGGCGAGGATGGCGTCACGGCGCTCGAGATTGGCGCGGTGCATTTCACACTCGTCGCGGTCGTCGTCGTAGGCGAAGCCCGGCATCAGGAATCCCTCGTCACGAAGATGTTTCGCATGTGCGCGCGGCACTTGACGCACTCAATGCGGCCGAGGGTGTAGACGCGGAACTGGTCGCCGTCGCAGCGCGTGCAGTAGAACTGCGCGTCGGGGCGCGGCTGGGCGTCGATGCGGTTGTTGACGACGGCGAGCTTGACGGGCTCGCTCACGACGTTACCGCCGCGAGGAAGCACAGGAGGATTGCGAAGCAGGCTGCGTGAACTAGGCCGCGCTTATAGCCGCGGCGCTCGGCTTCCTGCTCGGCGCGGACGTATGGGTTGACCATGTCCGCGTAGTCCCTGCCGCCCGTCGTTTGCATCCCTGCGCTCCCTCACGTTGAAAGCGTGTAGCGGGAGTTAAACACACCGTGAACTAAGGTGTCAACAGAATGTTAAAGTAGGGCGCGAAATAAACTCTCGGGCCTACCATGCTGCGGTGCGGGAGTTAGCGCTTTTTCTTGGGTGTTGCTGGTGACGTGGGGGAGAGGGATTTAAGACGGTGCATGTCGCCTTCGATCTCCCGCTCCCAAGTTCTATAACTTTCTTGATCTGCCGGTGGTTTCAGTGCGGCGCGGAGAAAGGGCGGCAAAGCATCGGCGTACTGCCTCAATTCGGCCACCTTTCTTGCTACATGATCCTGCAGACCGCTAGGTAGTGCGTAAAAGTCCTGTAGAAACTTCTGCCCCTCTATGGTGTATTGACCCTGCGGTTGCTTAAGCACGGCTATCCTGGGCTTTCCTGCGGCCTCTAAGTAGGCGTCGGTCGTCATCCCTAAATGTCCGGCTATCTCATGCAAGAGATGAGCCGGGACGCCGCGCTTGCGCCAGTTCGCAAGCCTACCGTGACTTATCCGCATTTTCGACGCGAATTTAGCAGCGCCGCCCTTTTCGGCGTCTAACCGGTCAAAAAGCGGCTTTGACGAAATTCGCCTCTCGTCACCCCCCATAGCAGGGGAGTCTAGGAGCGGCCTCCAGAGCTGTGCTTCACGAAATGTTGACTTACGCCTTAACGGCATGTTAAAAGGAGGGTGTGAATGCACTAGACAAAGCGATTCAAAGCGTAGGGAGCCTGACGGCTTTCGCAAAAAGGGTCGGGGTGTCGCCACAGGTAGTTGCGAACTGGCGCAGTCGCGGAGTCCCAGCAGCGAGAGTTCTCAAGATCGAAGCCGCCACTGCGGATAAGAACGGTCGGCCACGCGTCCTCAGGCAAGACTTGCGGCCTGATTTGTACCCCGAGCGCGAGACTGCGTGACGTGAGCACTAATGAGACCCAGGAGCAGCCGGACTCGTGGACGTACACCACGCGGACAGTGCGCTTGCAAAGTCCAGGGCCAGATTTCTGTGTAGGTGAAAGCGAAGAGTCGGTCCTGAGGCGGTTACGAAATCGACCCTCAGGTCGGTGCCTGCAATGGTCATTATTTTCGTGCCGACCGTGGTTTGCATCGAGGCTGTTTCGTCTCGGGCTCTTTTTGCTTTCAGTTGAGACCGCAGTTGGACGAGCGCGCCAATCATTACGTCTAGCTGCTCGAAAGGTATGGCTAGCGTGACTTCGCCCATGCCGCTTGAGAGGCTCAAGTACGCAGCATCGTCGCTCGGCGTAGATAGCCGCTGGACGCCAGAGATGTCTATCAGCATGGGCTCCTCCCGTTGAACCGGAAAGTCTACCCCCTGTCAGCCTGCCCCCTCCCTTACGGGCTGACTCCCTTTGCAGCGGCTTCGGCCGCTGCTTTTTTATTCTGACGGAGCCGACGTGTACGCCGACCCCGCACTGATCCGCAAGCACACCGTGAAGCTGTCGTTCAACGACCTCGAGGAAGACCTCATCCAGGCATGGGTGAACTACCACGGCGGGCAGAAGGCGGCGTTCATTCGTGAATTGATCCTCGAGCAAGCACGGTTGGATCTTGGACTCGAGGCGCCGGCGCAGGAAGGCCAACAGCTTTCCCTGTTGCGGGTTGGATAGCGGACTTTTCAGTGACCGGAAAAACACCGGACACCGCACTGAGCGATCGTGAGATGGAGCTCGTGAAGAAGATTGCAGAGCGCGATGGGATCTCTGTGGACGAGGCCGCGACGAATCTGGCGAAGGCTGGGCTTGCTCGCCGCGTTCGCAAACGAACCGGGAAGGGGCCCGCGCGGGTCTACGGACTCAAGCGGAAGTAGGTCGTCTCTTTTTTTGCCTATCGAATCGACGAAATAGCGACACAGCGACACCGGGGAAGCGACAGAGTGATAACGAAAAAGGCGGCATGGTGCCGAACCGCATAGTGCGCGAGGGGATCATCGCCAGCGAGCTCGTGAACAAGCTCTCGGCGCAAGAGGAGGTCTTCTACAGGCGCCTGCACTCGGTCGTTGATGATTTCGGGCGCTATCACGCGAATCCGTCGCTCCTGCGGGCAGCTTGCTACCCGCTGAAGCTGGACGAGGTTTCAGACCAGGACGTATCCGAATGGCTCGACGGGTGCGTAGCGGCTGGCCTCTTGGAAGTCTACGAGCTTGAAGGGAAAAGCTTTTTGCAGGTCTTGAAGTTTGGGCAGCAAGTGCGCGCAAAGGCCAGCAAGTTCCCTGATCCGCCTACCGATGCTACGCAAGTGCATAGCAAACGCAGAGCAGATGTAGTGCATATGCGCACTAAGACGGAGTCGTATTCGAAGTCGGAGACGGAGTCGGGCGCAAAGCGCCGCTCCATCAAAACCCCAATGCCACCGGACTTCGCGATCACACCTCGCGTTCGTTCCTGGGCTGTGGAGAAGGGGGTCTTCAACCTCGAGGAGCACTTCGAGCATTTCGTCAGCAAGTGCAAGGCCAAGGGATACACCTACGTCGATTGGGACGAGGGCTTCATGGGGGCGGTGCGCTCCGATTGGGCCAAGATCGGCAAGGGCGATCCCGGTGGAAAGCGGATGGTGATGTAGTGAAAGCCGACGCCTTCATCTCACGACTGGAGAAGGTCAAGCGCACGGGCAACGGCACATGGCTCGCGTGCTGCCCAGCGCACGAGGACCGCAGCCCCAGCATGAGCGTCCGCGAGCTCGATGACGGTCGGATCCTCGTTCACTGCTTCGCGGGCTGCTCGGTCGAGTCGATTTTGTACGCGGTGGGGTTGGACTTCGATGCCCTGTTCCCAGACAAGCCGATCGAGTACGCAAAGCCATTGCGACGGTCGTTCCCTGCGGCCGACGTGCTCGAGGCGGTGGCCTTCGAGTGCTTGGTCGTGATGACCACCGCGTACTGGATTGCCGAAGGCAAGGAGGTCACGAAGGAGGACCGTGACCGGGCGCTGATTTGCTACCAGCGCATTGAGGAGGCGCGGAGGTTGGCGCTTGGCTGACGCGGGCAAAGGTGCGTCATTCCTCGACGCAAAATCCGCGGCCAAGCCGCGCGTGTTCGGCGCGATGGAGAAGGCCGATCGTGTCGAGGCGCTGTGGAAGAACGGAATGCCCTCCGGGGATCGCACTGGATGGCAACTGCTCGACAAGCACTACACCGTTGTCCCCGGGCAGTTTACCGTCGTGACCGGATGGCCTGGCTCCGGGAAGTCGGAGTGGCTCGACGCTCTGCTTGTGAACCTTTCGCGGCAGGGATGGAAGTTCGCGGTGTTCTCGCCCGAGAACCAGCCCGTCGAACTTCACATCGCGAAGCTTATGGAGAAGATTTCAGGCAAGCCATTCGGGGCTGGCCCAACGGAACGCATTGCCGAGGCGGAGGTCGCTGAATACCTTGATGAGGTTGGACAGTCGTTCGCGTTCATGGAGCCGGCCGATGAGGGCTCGTTGACCGCAAAGGAGGTGATCGAGGCTGCAACCCCGCACCTCGAGAAGTTCGGAGACGCGAAGCGCGGTTTGGTCATTGATCCGTGGAACGAGCTCGAACACTGGCGCCCGCACGGCATGTCCGAGACGGAGTACGTGAGCGCGACGCTCACGATGGTCCGCAACTGGGCGCGGAAGAGCAGCGTCCACGTGTGGATCGTGGCTCACCCGCAGAAGATGAGGAGGGAGGAGGGGAAGTTGCCCATCCCGCGGCCGGACATGATCTCTGGCTCCCAGCATTGGTGGAACAAGGCCGACGCCGCGATCACCGTGTGGCGCGACTTCGACAAGCTCGATTCGCAGGATGTCGATGTCTACGTGCAGAAGGTGCGCTTCAAGCACGTAGGGCGCCCTGGGTTCGTGACGCTCAAGTACGACCGCGTGACCGGGCGCTACCACGTTCCAGTCACAGGATTCTCGGTGGTGGCGTGACGCAGCTTGACCTCCTCTCTCCTTGCAGGGTGCCGGAACGCGGTACGCAGAACTTCGAGTTGCTCACGGCGATGAAGAACGGGAAGCGCCTGACGGTTGCCATCGCCTTGACCGAGCACGGCTGCTACGCATTGAGCCAGCGGGTGGGAGAGCTCAAGCGCATGGGCTGGCCGATTCAATCGCGGACCATCACCGTTGCCGGCGGTGCGCGCGTCTCCGAGTACTGGATGGACGAGTGAAGCCATCCGCGATCCGCATTGACCGCTGCCCGCACTGCGCCGGCGTGCTGCGCGAGCGCACCGTCGAGCAGAACGCGAAGCTCCATGCGCTCCTCTCCGACATCGCGGCGCAGAAGCAATGGGCGGGGCAGTGGCTCGACATCGAAGCCTGGAAGCGCCTGCTTACCGCGGCATGGGAGAGGGCGAACGGCCGAAGCGCTGAGTGCTACCCGGCGATCGATGGGCACGGGTTCGACATCGTCTACCGCAGGACGTCGCGCCTTGCGAAGCAGGACATGGTCGAGCTCATCGAGTACGTGACCGCGTGGGCCGTGTCGAACGGCATTGAACTGCACGACGATCAAAGGAGGGCAGCGTGAGCGGCATTCAAGGGAAAGCATGTATTGCCGCATCTCGGCTTGAGCGGGCTGGAATCAAAGCCATGGGAAACGAGGGCTTCAAAAGCTTGGCCGCGAAGATCGCCAATCACATCGGCATTCACCGGCCGCAGTCTAGGAAGGCGTGTAAGAAGTTGATTATTGCGTTCGCGGCGGAAGCGGAGGTTACGCGCAGAGATCATGCCGTTAAGGCCGTTGATTCCTTCGTGACGTCAGACGCATTCCTCCGCAGCTATGAGTGGAGGCGATTGCGCATGGTGGTTTTGAAGCGTGACGGTGCGAGGTGCCGCGCGTGCGGAGCTACGCCAAGCGATGGAGTTCGCATGAATGTGGACCACATCAAGCCGAGAAGGAAGTACCCGGAGTTGGCGCTCGAAGCGGACAACTTGCAGGTGCTATGCGAAGAGTGCAATCACGGCAAGGGCAACTGGGACGAAACGGATTGGCGTGGTGAATGCATTGATGATGAATTAGCGCGGTCTCATATGCGAGAGATCGCGGCATCGTGAACTTCTACGTCGCTCTTCTGATGGGCGAGATCAAGCGTGAGAAACTGCCCATGCCTATCCCAGAGCACCGCTTCGACAAGGTCCGCCGTTGGCGTTTCGACCTCGCTTGGCCCGAGCAGAAGATCGGCCTCGAGGTTGACGGGGCGGTGTACGCACAGGGCAGGCATACCCGCGGCGCAGGATTCGAGAAAGACACCGAGAAATTCAACGAGGCGGTGCTGCAGGGCTGGCGGGTACTGCGCTATTCGACCGGCCAGGTAAAGCAGGGGATTCCAATTCTCGACCTCAAGCGGGTGTTCGCGTGACCGGCTGGCTTGCGCCCCTCAATTTCGTGCCGCCTCCCAAGCCACCCGAGCGCAAGCGTGGGCATGGCAAGGGCGGCCTGATGCCCAAGCGTCAGGTGGTCATCAAGGGAAAGACCTACCGCTCGATGACCGAGGCGGCGCGGGCACTGCGGTGCAGCTACTCCAAGATCTACCGCCTCATAGGCGAGAGTTGGCGGGTGCCGTGAGCGTGTCGAACGCCGGCGCGTGGCAGGCCATCCTAGACCTCGCCCACCTAACCAAGGGCTGGAGCACCGAGGATCTGAACAACGGCGCCGACGAGGCCGCCATTCGCCTGTGGGAGGACGCTCAGAGGCATCGCCAGGCTGGGAGGCTACCGGCGGCAGACGAGTACGAGCTCGCCGCCAGGTGCATCGTGGAGCGTTTCAGGCGGGACGAGAACACGCTCACCGCCTACCGGGAGGACATCCGCATCCTGCAAGGCAAGGTCGATGCCGCTTGGGAGACGCGCCGCGTCCTGCAGTGGGCCATCAAGGCGACCGAGGGGCGCACGCGCGCAATCCTTGAAGCCGTGCAGGCCGGCAAGACCTTCGCAGAGGCGGTGGCAGAGAACCCCGACCCGGAGATGGTGTGAACTGGCCGAGGATGATCGACGAGCTCCAGGAGGTCGGCGTGACGCTCGAGCGCATTGCCGACGCCTTGGGGATCTCAGTCCGCATGGTCTGCTACCTCAAAGCCACCGGATGCGACCCGAAGCACTCCACCGGCGAGAGGCTGAAGGAACTGCACGCCAAGCACGTTCCACATGGAACAGTGCAATCAGTTTCATAGAAATGCACTTCATTGCGGAGAAAAGATTGAGCGTGTGATAACGCTCTCGTGACAGAGACGAAGGAAGAAGCACCCACGGCTACTCCTCCTCCCTCAGGCCGTGTATTTGCCCGCGCCGGTCGCGGGCTTTTTTTCGCATGAGCGAGATCGCGGAAGTCGTCAACATCCTCGACCCGGACAAGCTCGAGAAGCGTGTCCTGGCGCTTATCACCTTGCGCGATCGCATGTCCATCCCGCCGGACGTGATCTACCAGGCGATCCTCGACCCGCAGCGCTTCAGCCCGTCGCGCCTCTACCTGCATTTCGACCGCAAGAATCAGATCTTCGGTGACATCCACGGTTGGTTCCCGGTGCGCTCCATCAACGTGGTGGAGGTGCTGTGCGAGTGCGACGAGCGCGGTGTGGCGGGGGGGCAGGACTCGATCTACTACGTCCCGGCACGAGGCCCTGAACTGGCGGTGGTGAACGGTGGCATCCAGGCCTACCCGGGCTGCGCGCAGGAGGCTTGATTGGCTGCTCGCTTGCGCGCACGGCACCAAGATGAGATCAGGGCCAAGATCCAAGCGAGTCAGCTTGTCAACCGGCTTACGGATCACGCACTTGGCAAGGTGGAGCTTTCCGCTACCCAAGTGCGAGCCATCGAAATCCTGCTGCGCAAGTGCGTGGCTGACCTAACAAGCGTGGAGCACACCGGTGAGGTGGCCCACCGCTACATCGCTGAAGTGCCAGCCGAGGCAAAGGACTCCGCTGCGTGGGAGCGCGAGAACCGGACGCTTCAGTAACGATATGGCGCCCGCAACCCGGACCCCAGACGTCACTCCTCACATGCCCAGTCTTCGAGGTGTTCTATGGCGGGGCTAGGGGTGGCGGGAAGACAGACGGCATGCTGGGCGAGTGGCTGGCGCACGCTGGCCGCTTCGGTGACAAGGCCTCTGGCATCGTCGTTCGGCGTGAGCGAGAGCAGCTTATCGACACCATCGAGCGCGCGAAGCAGATTTTCATCCCGCTTGGCGCCAAGTTCACCGACCATCCGCCGCGGTTCAGGTTTCCTGACGGAGCTCGCCTCATTTTTCAGTACCTCGAGCGCGACGCTGACGCTGAAAACTATCAGGGACATTCCTACACGCGGGTCTACGTCGAGGAAATCGGCAACTTCCCTGACCCCAAGCCTGTGCTCAAGATGATGGCGACACTGCGCTCGGCGCATGGGGTGCCGTGCCGATTTAGGGCTACTGGGAACCCTGGTGGTCCTGGGCATCAGTGGGTGCGCGCGCGGTACATCGACCCGGCGCCCAAGGGGTTCAAGGTCATCCCCACCGAGTTCGTGAACCCGTTCACCAATGAGCGGGTGTCGCGCGAGCGGGTGTACATCCCAGCCAGGCTGAAGGACAACAAGTACCTCGGCTCAGACTACGTCGCAAACCTGCAGATGAGCGGCGCCCCAGAGTTGGTCCGCGCGTGGCTAGAGGGCGATTGGACCGTCATCGCAGGGTCGTTCTTCCCCGAGTTCTCGCTGCTGCGCCATGTCGTGGCGCCTATTCCGCTGCCGGCGCATTGGACGCGCTTCAGGGCGTGCGACTGGGGTTCAGCGAAGCCGTTCTCTGTCGGCTGGTACGCGATCAGCGATGGCGAGTTGCCGCAGTTCCCGCGCGGCGCGCTGGTGAAGTATCGGGAGTGGTACGGGGTCCGCATCAAGCCGGATGGCTCCTATGAGCCCAATGTGGGCGTGAAGATGACCGCCGAGGAAGTGGCGGCCGGCATCTTGGAGCGAGAGCAGGGCGAGGAAATCAACATCACCCATTCGGTCATCGACCCGGCTGCGTATGCAGAGAACGGCGGCCCGTCAATCGCGGAGCGCATGTATCGCGCCGGAGTCAAGTTCAGACCAGCGGACAACAAGCGCGTAGCGATGAAGGGGGCGTTAAGCGGCTGGGATCAACTGCGCGCGAGACTCAAGGGAAATGGCGAGCGAGCCATGCTCTACTTCTTCGCCACCTGCGTTCATACGATCCGTACCCTGCCAGCGCTACAGCATGATGCAGCGAAGCCTGAGGATGTCGATACCGAGGGCGAGGACCACGCTCCAGACGAAACGCGCTACGCCTGCATGTCGAGGCCGTTCGTGCGCGTGGACGAGCCGGCCGGCACGCCACCGCGCTTCTTCGAATCCCTATCGCTTGACGAGCTCTGGCAAGACCAACCGAGAGAAGTGAGGATCTGATGGCTCAACCCGTCATTCAAGCAGGCCAGTACAAGAACATCACCAGCAGCGCAGCGGTGTCCGCCGGCGCGGGCCAGTTGATCGGGTTCTACGTGAACTCCACCACCGGCGGAACAATCGTCCTGCGCGATGGTGGCGCCTCCGGTACGGTGATGAGCGGAACGATCACGCCAGCCATCGGGTTCCATCCATTCCCGGCGACCTTCGGCACCAGCCTGCATGCCACGCTCGCAAACGTCATCGACGTGACGTTCTTCTTCACGAACTAAGTGGCGAAGGCGGCAAAAACGCAGCAGGACGGCCGGCGCGATAAGGCCGAGTTCTGGCTTGGGGAGATCTCCAAGGCCGAGGACTCGCTCAAGGAGTGGCACGACCGCGGCAAGAGGGTGGTGGACCGCTACCGCGACGACCGCACCTACCGCACCAAGGCGAAGCGGCAGTTCAACATCCTCTGGTCGAACGTACAGGTGTTGAAGCCCGCGCTCTACGGCCGCATGCCGAAGCCCGAGGTGTCGCGCCGCTACAAGGACCAGGATCCGGTCGGGCGCATCGCCGCCACCATGCTCGAGCGCTGCCTCGAGTACGAGATCGAGCAGTACCCGGATTTCAATGCCGCGATGTCGGGAGCGGTGGAGGACAGGCTCCTCCCTGGCCGCGGCGTGGCGTGGATCCGCTACGAGCCCAAGATCAACACCGAAGAGCAGGTTTCGGAGGACGTCGATGCGCAGCTTGAGACGCTGGCTTACGAATGCGCTCCGTGCGATTACGTCAACTGGCAGGACTTCCTCCACAACCCCGCAAGGACGTGGGACGAGGTCTGGTGGGTGGCACGTCGGGTGTGGTTATCGAAGTCGGAAGGCGTTGAGCGCTTTGGCGAGATCTTCGCCACGGTCCCGATAGAGCAGAAGAAGGACCGCACCGCGGACAAGGAGACGCCCAAGGACGCTCTTTCCCAGAAGGCGCAGGTGTGGGAGATCTGGGACAAGACGTCGAAGTCGGTGGTGTGGGTTGCCAAGGGCTTCCCGCTGCCCTTGGATGAGAAGCCCGACCCGCTGCAGTTGGAGAAGTTCTTCCCCTGCCCGAAGCCGATCTTCGCCACGACCACGACTGGCTCGCTCGTCCCGGTGCCGGATTATTGCGAGTACCAGGACCAGGCGGAAGAACTCGACGTCATCACGCAGCGCATCCACCTGCTCACGAGGGCCCTGAAGCTCCGCGGCGGCTACAACGCCGAGTTCAAGGAACTCAAGCGTCTGCTGAACGAGACCGACGACAACGAGCTCATCCCGGTGTCGTCGTGGGCGGCCTTTGCTGAGAAGGGCGGCCTCAAGGGGGCGATTGACTGGCTCCCGATCAAGGACGTGGCGATCGTGCTCGAGGGCCTGTTCAAGGCTCGGCAGGAGTGCCTGCAGGTGATCTACCAGACGGTGGGCCTCTCGGACATCATCAGGGGGTCTAGCGACCCCGACGAGACGCTGGGGGCGCAGCAGTTGAAGGCGAACTTCGGGTCGTTGAGGCTGCGGTCCACGCAGACCGAGGTGGCGACGTTTGCCACCGAGCTCCTGCGGCTGAAGGCCGAGGTGATCTGCGGGTTCTACTCGCCCCAGACCATCGTGACGATGTCCGGCATCGCCGACACCACGGACGGGCAGGACCAGGCGCAGGTGGAGCAGGCCATCCAACTGCTGAAGAGCAGGGAATTGCGCGGCTTCCGCATCGCCATCGAGGCCGACACCCTCGCCCAGATCGACGAGACCCAGGAGAAGGCGCAGGCCGCGGAATTCGTGACCTCCATAGGCGGGATTCTCAAGGAGGCGGCGCCGCTTCTGGCACAGGCTCCAACCATGGCCCCTTTCATAGGGGAGGTGATCCTTTTCGCGGCGCGGAGGATGCGAGCCGGCCGCTCGGTAGAGAAGGCGCTCGAGACGTCGCTGCAGGCCACCATGCAGGCGATCTCGCAGCCCAAGCCACCCGACCCCAAGCAGGTGGCTGCGGAGGCCACAGCGCAAGCCAAGATGGCCCAGACGGAGACGGAACGCATGGTCGCGCCGATCAAGGCGCAGGCCGAGCAGACCAAGGCAGTGGCTGGGGTGATCCAAGCGCAGACGGACCTCGAGACCGCGCAGGTGCAGGCCATGACGCCTCAAGTCATCCCCATGCCTAAGAAGGGGGCGGTGTGAGCCTAGAACTGCACCAGGCCGCGCTGGCATTCGCAGCCCACTGGGGACCGACCCTCGGGAAAGGGGTGTGGGAGGCGTGGCTCGAGAAGCAGGAAGGCCCGCGAGAGGCCCACCACGTCATGCCGGACATCCAGCCATTCGTGGCGAATACCGGCGTGAGGATCGAGAGCCGGGCGCAGTGGAATGAGCACCTGAAGCGCACTAACAGCGTGGAACTCTCGCGTGCTGACCTCAAGCACCCGAGCGAGGTGCGGATGCCTCACACGAAAGGGGTGGAGGCGGCAGGCCGGAAGGAAGCCGTGAAGCTGGCGCTGGACAAGATCACCAAGTACGGCAGGCCAAGAAGCGAAGTCCGGGCGCTGCTGGACAACGTCGTGCGAGCGAATCGACGCAAATGAGCAACCCGCGCCTGTCGGGAGACACGCGCAACCCCCGCCTAAAACAGGAGGGCGGGGTTCCTTTTAAAGGAAGCACATGGAGCAAGAACAAGAACTAGTCGTCGAACAGGCCCCGGCGTCGGAGACGCCAACACCAGCGACGCCCAGCGAGGCGCCTGCCGCATCGCCCGGGGCCGCCCCATCCGAGGTCAAGGCAGACCCCAAGGACCGCCAAGCGGTCATCAAGGAAGCCTTCAGGAAGTCCGAAGCGGCGCGCAAGAACGCTGCCGGCCGGGAAATCGACGACAAGGGACGCTTCGTCCCGAAGAAAGAGACAACGCAGGCGCCCGCTCCGGCAACGGGCGGGGCGGTCCCGTCTGGTGCCGCGGCATCGCCTGCACCTACAGAGCAGAAGGCCATCCCCGCTCCTGCGGGCCTCACCGTCGCCATGAAAGCGCGCTGGGCGCAACTGCCGCCCGAGGTGCAGGCAGAGCTCGCCCGCCTCGACAGGACAGCGGCAGAGGCCGCCGGGAAGGCCGCACAGCCATACGCCGAGAAGGCGAAGGCGCACGAGGAGATGCAGGCGGTGATCGCGCCGTACCTGCCCATGATCCAGGCCGAGGGCGGCACGCCGGCACGAGCCGTGGCCTCCCTCCTCCAGACCGCTGCGCTTCTCAGAACCGGGAGTCCGCAGCAGAAAACGAATGCAGTACTGCAAATGTGCCAGCAGTTCGGGGTGCAGTTGCCGCAGGGGCAGCAGATTGACCCGCAGGCGCAAGCCATGCCGGACATCACCGCTCACCCCTACGTGCAGCAGCTAGCCGGTCGGCTGGAGCAAGTGCACGGGTATCTCACGCAGCAGCAGCAGGCAGAGCAGCAGCGCCTTCAGGAATCGAACGCCAAAGCCGTCCAGGACTTCATGGGGGACGTTGACGCAAAGGGTCAACCGAAATTCCCCCTCGAGCCGTCCATGGAGCCTGGCTTCGCCGCCGAGATCCAGATCACCAAGTCCCTTCACCCGGACTGGGATGCGAGGCGAGTGCTGGAAGCCGCATATGAAAACCTGTCCTGGAAGGAGCCAGCACTACGCCAGCTTCGCCTGCAAAAGCAGGAGGAGGAGCGCCGGGCCAAGGAACAGGCAGACCTTGCTGCGAAGAAGGCCGCCGCCGTTTCGGTGAAGGGCTCAGGCCCCGCCTCGGCGCCGGCTTCCGTCGATCCGAAGGACCGCAGGAGCCTGATCGCAAGTCGATTGGGCGCGGTCCGTTCATGAAAGGTTAGCAAGTGGCATTCGCCAACTCCGACATCTCGGATGTCGTAGCGACCACGATCGAGAGCAGGACGGGTGTCGTCGCGGACAACGTGACCGACAACAACGCCCTGCTGCTGAAGATGAAGCAGCGTGGACGCATCAAGCCCTGGCGCGGTGGCTACACCATCCGCCAGGAGCTTTCGTTCCAGGACAACGCCACCGCCCGCTACTACAGCGGCGGCGAGGTGCTGGACATCAGCCCCGCGGACGTGATCTCCGCGGCCCAGTACGACCCGAAGCAGGCGGTGGTTGCAGTGACCATCACCGGCCTCGAGATGCTGCAGAACAGCGGGGAAGAGGCAATCATCGACCTGCTGGACGCGCGTATCGAAGTCGGGGAATCGTCCCTGCAGAACCTCATCGCGGCCGGCATCTACGGCGACGGCACCTCGGCGAACGGCAAGGCCATTACCGGCTTGCAGGCGCAGGTTGTGACGGCTCCGGCGACCGGCACGGTGGGCGGCATCAACCGCGCAACGTGGTCGTTCTGGCGCAACCAGGTGTTCGATTTCTCGTCTGCGCTGTCGGCGTCGGCTTCGGCGTCGAACATCCTGACGGGCTTCAACACCCTCTGGGCGCGCTGCACCCGCGGCACCGATCACCCCGACCTCATCATCCTCGACAACGTGTTCTGGGGCTTCTACCTCGCGTCGCAGCAGACGAACCAGCGATTCGCGGGAGACAGTGACATGGCGAAAGCCGGGTTCACGACGCTCAAGTACATGAATGCCGATGTGGTGCTGGACGGCGGCATCGGCGGGAACTGCCCGGCGAACACCGGGTACTTCCTGAACAGCAAGTTCATGCACTGGCGCCCGCATTCGGACCGCAACTTCACGCGGATCGGCGGGCAACGTGTGTCCACCAACCAGGACGCCATCGTGGAATTGATGGGCTTCGCGGGGAACCTCACCTCGTCGGGCCTCCAGTTCCAGGGCATCCTCTTCGAGTAAGGGAGACGACGATGGCTTTCGTAGTCGATGGAAAAATCGGCGTCGATCTCACGAAGACGACGTCCGTGGCGCAGTTCAGCCTCGGCACGCTGGTTCACACGAACGACGGCGGCATGTACGAGTACTGCCAGGCGGCATCGGAAGTTTCTACCGGCGCCGCTGTGGTGATCTTCGAGGGCAACACCGTTCGCATGGCCGAGACCAGCATCGTCAACGATGCCGGCACCGGCAAGAAGATCGGTTTCGCCCAAGTGTCGATCGCCTCGGCGTACTACGGCTGGGTCGCCCGCATGGGCAAGGTGCTGTGCAACCTCGCGGACGACTGCGCGGACAACGTGCCGCTGTTCACCACGGCGACCGCCGGCGTGCTGGATGACGCCACCGTGTCGAACTGCCTGGTGGCCGGCGTGTACCTGCCTGTCACCGCCTCCATCGCGACGGTCCTGACGGTCATCGCGGCCTTCCCGGCCGCGGTGCTGCCGTACACGAACCCGGCGTAATGGAGCGACTGGCAATCGACGTCAAGCAGTTCGGGCATGCGTCCCAGCATCAGGACGCTATCCGGGCTGCTTTCAAGCGTGGGTTGCCGGAGATTCACCCCGCTATCTGCTCGCACGATGGAACATGCGTGCTGGTGGGTAGCGGGCCTTCCGTTTCCTCATTCGTCGAAGAGATCAGGGGCGAGCGAGAAAAGGGAAGTCCGATCATCGC
>Ga0196963_10000669_pt1 | contig 28151 bp, 23 predicted proteins | sample S1_5metaG_FD_148600 | JGI IMG/M metagenome (GOLD analysis project Ga0196963, IMG submission 148600) | Soil microbial communities from Anza Borrego desert, Southern California, United States - S1_5 | ecosystem: Environmental > Terrestrial > Soil > Desert | place: USA: California | collected...
AACGCATTGGTTGTCGCCACGGGCCGTTCCAGAATGATGTCCCCAAGCAGGAAGAAGGCTTCACCCAAGATATTGGTGGGCGTCTCCTTCGTGTCGATCAAGCGGGTGACATACTCGACAGCATCATTGTAGTTTTGGCGGAAGAAGGCTGCGCGCGCGGCCATGAGATGGGCCTGCCACTTCTCCGCGGATGGCGGCCAATTAGTGTTCTGGAAAATACGCTGGTAGTTCTGCTCCGCCGGCACCCATTGCTCCAGATTGTAGTGGTAATTCGCAACAAGGGTTTGAGCCCTTGGCGCGAGCGGATCACGCGGGTAGCGGGCGACAAAGTTGGTGAAGAGATGGTAGGCGTTGGTCGCGTTGCCAGCCTGGAGCGTCAGCCACGCCCAGTCGAATTCGACAAAGGGGCGCAACGTATGGTTGGTGTAGCGGCCCAGCCAATCTTCATATTCCTGCAGCGCATTGGTCCATGCGCCCTGCTCCTGGTACGTGCGGGCGAGCGCGAGGCGAGCTTCCGGAAGCGCGCTCTCGGAAGGAACACGGGCGAGAAGGTTGGTTACGATGGTGCGGGCTTCAGCGCTGCGGCCGCCGCTGAGCAAGGCGCTCACATAGAGCAGACGGGCCTGGCTTGTGAGCGGATCACTTGGGAACAGGTGCAGCATTTGCTCAGAAACCTCACCTGCGGCAGCGACATTCGTGAGCTGAAGGTGCGCCCGCGCGAGTTGATAAAAGGCTTCAGTGCCGAGCTTGGACTTCACTCCAGGAACCGTGTCGAGAGCGGCCACCACCTGAGAGTAGTTGGTGATGGCTCCAGCCAATTGGCCGAGCAGAAATCGGCAATCGGCCGCTTTGTGCAAGCCGACCACCCCTGTGAGGGTCTTCGGCGCGAGCTGCGCTGCGGCTTCAAAATTCTCAAGGGCGTTGCTCAGCCGAGCGTCGGAAGGAGCGATGGTGTGGGATTCCCAATGCGTCCATCCTCGTTTCAGCCGCGCCTCGGCCAGGTTCGTGGAGGACAGGTTTGTGAGGGCCAGGTCGAGCTGTGCGCCCGCTAACGAAAGGAGGTTGGTTAATGGCGCGACTGGAGGATCGGCCTGTTTGCGCAATGCCGTGAAGTTCTGGAGATAAACATCTGCCAGGGCCAGGCGGAGTTCGCCTGAGGCAGGATCCGCGGGGTTGGCCTGGAGGAAAGCCTCCAACTGCGCAGCAGCATTTGTGAACTGCTGCTGGTTTATGAAGATGCCAACGCTCTCCAATAGCCCACTCTTGCGTTGGGCCGGTGTAAAGGCCTGGTCGTTAGCGATGCGACCGAGAACAGCAGCGCCTTGAGCGGCCTGCCCCAAAGCGAGATGCACTCGCGCTTGGAAACGGAGGCCTTCATGCCGGCGCTCAACAGCGTTGGGCAAACGAGCGCTGAGATTGAGGAGGTTGGTGGCGCTCTGGAGCGCCACGGGATCTTTGGCCTGTAGTCGGACTTCTCCCAACAGTTGCTCCCGCTGCCAAAGGAGAGCGGGATCCGCGACCTGGTTGGTTAAGGATCCCAGAACCGCGAGGGCAGCCGACACGTTCGTTTGCTGTAGGAAGGCTTCACTCAAGAGCAGTTGCCCTCGAAATATGAGGTTTGTCTCGCCCCGGCTGGCGGCCGTCTTCTGAAGCGGGCTCTCCGGGCCGTTTAGAGTTGCGACAGCGTTGCTGATGGCGCCCCGGCGGAAGTCCGCAACGGCGGCGGAGTAAAGCGCGTGCGGCACACGGGCATAGTTGGTGTGCGCTCGCGCCAAGGTGGTGAGAAGATTGGCAGCCTCAAGGTAATTGCCTTTCTCAAGCTGCGCCTGGCCAAGCCAAAACAAGCGGTCAGCCTCTTGTGTCTCTGGAGCCTTGAAGTTGGCCAGCAACGCTATGACCTGGTCAGGTTGGGCCGACTTCGTCAAAGCTTCCGCGCGCAGCATCGTCACTTCGTTGGAGCGTGTCGTTTGCGGATACTTTTCCGCAAAGGCGGCCAACTCCCGCGCGGCTCTTTCATAAAAGCCGTCTTTAAAGGCCTGAGCCGCCGCTATGAATTCATCATCTTCTGCCGCTTGAGATAGCGAGCCGATGCATGAGCAGAGCAAGCCAAGTACCGCCAAAATTCTAAAAATGTGCAGGAAGCGGATCATTGGGCAGTGGCCGGTGGCGCTGCGTTCAGCAGCTTGGCAAGATAATGCCCGGTGTGGCTGCCCGGCGTGTTGGCCACCACCTCTGGAGGCCCCTGCGCAATGATTTCCCCTCCTTTGGTCCCGCCTTCAGGACCAAGGTCGATCACCCAATCCGCCGTTTTAATCACATCCAGGTTATGCTCGATAATGAGCAGAGTGTTACCGGTCGCGCGAAGCTTGAACAAGACATCAATCAGCTTGGCGACATCATGGAAGTGCAAGCCGGTTGTGGGCTCATCCAGGATGTACAGCGTGCGGCCAGTCGATTTGCGGCTCAATTCCGACGCCAGCTTAATGCGTTGCGCTTCGCCCCCGCTCAAAGTGGTGCCAGCCTGCCCGAGTCGAATGTAGCCCAGGCCCACTTCAGCCAACGTGAGGCAGGGTTCGTAGATTTGAGGAATGGCGCGAAAGAATGAGACTGCTTCATCCACCGTCATGTTCAGGACGTCCGAGATGTTCATCCCTTTGTAGGTGATCTCGAGAGTCTCGCGATTGTAACGCTTCCCGCCACAACCTTCGCAGGTGACGTAAACGGGCGGCAGGAAATGCATCTCGATTTTCAGCACACCGTCGCCCTCGCACTTCTCGCAGCGGCCACCCTTAACATTAAAACTGAATCGGCTGGCGGTGTAGCCGCGCACTTTCGCCGCAGGGATGTTCGAGAACAGGTCGCGGATCTGGTTGAAGATGCCAGTGTAAGTGGCTGGATTGCTCCGTGGCGTGCGGCCGATGGGCGTTTGGTCGATCACGATGGCTTTATCGAGCAGCTCGTAGCCATTCAGAGCGCGATGGGCGCCCGGGCGTTCCTTGGAGCCATGCCAAATCCGAAACAAAGCGCGGCGAATGATGTCATCGACAAGGGTGCTTTTGCCCGAGCCGCTGATGCCCGTAACACAGGTGATCGCGCCCAGTGGAATACGCACATCGATGTTCTTGAGATTGTTTTCGCGCGCGCCCAGAACTTCCAGCCAGCCACGTTCAGCGCTCGGTTTGACGCGCTTGGCTGGTGCGGACACCACGAGATCGCCTTTGAGGTACCGGCCTGTAAGTGATTTGGGATGCGCCAGTATCTCCGGCAGCGTGCCCGCCGCGACCAGCTCGCCTCCATGCACCCCGGCTCCAGGGCCAAGATCCATGATGTAGTCCGCGCGGCGAATGGTGTCCTCGTCATGCTCCACGACCAGAACGGAGTTCCCGAGATCCCGCAGCCCTTCAATCGTTCGCAGGAGGCGCTCGTTGTCGCGTGAATGCAAGCCGATGCTGGGCTCATCGAGGATGTATAGGACGCCCACCAGGCCTGCCCCGATCTGCGTCGCCAGGCGGATGCGCTGGGCTTCGCCACCACTTAGAGAGCCGCTTTCGCGATTGAGAGTCAGATATCCGAGGCCGACGTTCCTGAGAAATCCCAGGCGAGTGCGAACCTCTTTGATCACCTCCCCGGCAACCTGCCGCTGGTAGTCAGTGAGCTTCAGCTTCGAGAGAAAGTCGTCGGCGTCTTCGATGGACAAAGAGCAAAAGTCCATGATCGAGATGCCGGGAATCGGGGCCCGCAACGGTTTCGAAGAGGCTTTGGCAGCAGCGTCGCATTCCGCGGGAGTGAGTGTTCGCCCTGTCGTTTCATCTCCGAGGGTGACAGCGAGAATTTCTGGTTTCAGCCGTTTGCCACCGCAACCATCGCAATCCTGCGGGGCCATAAATCCTTTCAGACGATTGCGCGTGAACTCACTTTCGCTTTCAACATAGAGGCGCTCAAGATTCGGGATAACCCCTTCGAACGGGCGGCTGACCTTCGTCGGCTTGCCGGCACGCATGAAGGTGAAGTCGATCGGCTCCTCACCGGTGCCGTGCATTACAGCGCGCTTGAACGCTTCGGGAAGCTCCTTGTAAGGAGTCTCCAGACTCACCCCAAAGTGCGATGTGATCCCGCGCAGCATCGCCTTGTAGTAAGTGATCATCTTTTTTCCGCCACGCCGCCATGGAAGGATTGCGCCGCCTTCAATGCTCTTGTCAGGGTTAGGAACGCAGAGGGCTTCTTCGAAGACGAGCTTCTGCCCCAAGCCATGGCAGACCGTGCAAGCGCCCTGGGGTGAATTGAACGAGAAATGCTTGGGCTCGGGCTTTTCGTAGCTCAACCCTGTCGCAGGGCTGTGCATGCGATTTGAATGGGTGGCTTCCGTCCAAGGCGCTGCGCTATCGGAACCGGGAGGCTGCGAGAGAGTGAGCAACGAGCCGTTGCCCCATTTGAGGGCCGTCTCGACAGAATCGCCTAAGCGCACCCGGATCTTTTCGTCTATGACCAAACGATCGACGATGACTTCGATCGTATGGCGTTCTTTTGGGTCCAGCTTGATACGGGTGTTCGCAGCCAACTCAACGATCTGGCCATCCACACGGGCGCGAACGAAGCCCTCACGCGCCAGGCGCTCGACAACATCGCGGAACTCCCCCTTCTCGTTGCGCACCATCGGCGCGAGGATCATCACCCGGGTGCGGGGGGGAAGAGCGGCTATGGCATCAACGATGTCCGTGGTGGTCTGATGGCTGATGCGATCGCCAGTGACGGGGCAATGGGGTTGGCCAATGGTGGCGTAAAGGAGACGCAGGTAATCGTAGATTTCCGTGGTCGTGGCGATGATCGAGCGCGGATTGGAGCCGGAAGTCCGTTGCTCAATGGCAATTGATGGTGAAAGCCCGTCGATGTAGTCAACGTCCGGCTTCTGCATCTGGTCCAGAAACTGGCGAGCGTAGGCCGATAGAGACTCGACGTACTTGCGCTGCCCTTCGGCATAGATGGTGTCGAACGCGAGAGACGACTTCCCGGAACCGCTCGGGCCGGTGATGACCACGAGTTTGTCGCGAGGAATGGTGAGCGTGAGATTTTTGAGGTTATGCTCACGCGCGCCGCCTATGCGGATGAAATCCTTCGACATTTAAGAACGGTCACTTTAGCACACGACCTTCGCGGAAGAAAGGCGTTACAACCGGAAGCCGGTTAAAAGCTTCGCGGCAACTTCGATCCGGCTGCAGCAGCTCTAGTGAATGAATCCGCCTGAGCTTAAAAGCGCGCGGTGAGCGCAACTCGCAGGCTTACCGGGCTAACGGAATGGAAGTGGCGGTCGAGATAGCCACCATCGGCAGAGCCAACCGGCTCACCTGCGAGGCGGGAGGCGTAGTAGTACTCGATTTCATTGTCGCGGCGATCCAGAACGTTCAGAACTTCGGCTGAGAGGGACCAGACTTTGCTGAAGCGATAACCGATCTCGGAACTTAACAGGAGGGTTTCACTTGAACGGACGGTGTTGTCTTCAATCAGTGGTCGCGGGCCGAAGTAGCGGAGGTGGAGACCGCCGAAGAAGTTGCGCAGGTTGCGAATAGTGAAGCCAGTGGTGATGGCGGTTTCTATGGAGCCGGGAATATGCCGGCCAGACGGATCAGAATCGCGGAAGCGCGCGTTGGAGAAGGAGAGGTCCGCATCCATGCTGAGCCAGTCGTTTAGGAGATAGTAATTTGCAAACTCGACCCCATAACGGCGGGAAGGGCGGCTGGCTTCAGTGGCGCCAGCGTCACCGATGAACAGGAGTTCGGAGTCAATGTCGAGCCACCAGAGAGCAACCGAGCTATGGAGGTCGCGAATGCCGCTCGTGCGAACCCCGAACTCAGCTCCGTAAGTGCGCACGAGTGGGTCCGCCGAATCTATTGCAGCGCCTGTGGCGGGATCAACACGTGCAGTTACGCCGCGGCCGTCATTGCTGTGAAAGCCAAGGCCGCCGTTGAGATAGAATTCCGTGTCTGCCCAAGGGCCGAGGACTAGGCCAGCCTTGGGGCTCACGATCGCGTCGGATTCGGAACCTGAGTTCAGCGGGTTATCGCTTTCGACATCGAAATGGTAAAAGTCGGCCCGCAGACCTGCGGTGGTGCGGAATTTCTCCGCCCACTGCACTTTGTTCATGAAATACGGAGCAAGGCTTGCCTGGACGATGGCGTCTTCCCGGGTTGTGGCTGGAATAGGGTTACCATCGTAGTCGAGCTTGTCTGCTCGGCTGCGTTGCACCGATTGGAAGAGCCCGTTGTGAATGTCGTCGGTGCGGAGTTGAAGGCCAAAGGTGTTCTCGACGGGGTGGCTCGCGATTTCGGAAAAGATGGTGTGGCTGGCATTCAGCCCACCAAGCCAGCGTTCGTCCAACTGTTCGAACTGATCGCCTTGGGGTGAGGTGAGGAAGTAGGTGAAGTCGGACCAAAGGTCCATGTCGTAGTAGGACCCGTAAGCCACGAGCTTGGTGGCAGCCGTGTCGGAGACACGATGCCATTCCCCAATGAGGCTGTAGCGTTGTGAGTTGCCGGCGTCGGTCGGATTCAAGTTGTCGAAACGACTGAACCCCGGGATATCAAGCGCCCGTTCAGCTATTTGGTCGGTGGAGTTCCAGCGGCCATGATAGCCGAGGAACTTTATGCTGAAGCCGAGCGCCTGATCCCCTTGGGAGTAGCCGACGACCCCGTTGAACTTCTGGTAATCGTCGGGGTTGGTCCAGGGCCCATCATAGTGCGAGGTTTCGAGCGCATACAGGAGGTTGCCGGGCCCAGCCTCTGGCGAGGAGGCGAACAGCGCTCGTCCATAGCCGTAGCTCCCACCTTCAATGCGAGCAATGCTTTGAGGCAGACGATCGTAGTATTCGATGTCCGCTGCCCCCGCAGAGGAGAAGTCGCCCTGGTCCGCGTGATAGACACCTTTCCGATAGTTCACACGGTAGGTGAGTTCGGGGATGAGGAAGTTCAGGTCGGAGTAGCCCTGGCCATGACCGTGCGAAGGCATGTTGATGGGCATGCCGTTGAGGGATGTGGCGAAGTCGGTTCCGTGATCCAGATTGAATCCGCGAAGGAAGTACTGGTTCGCTTTGCCGCCGCCGCTGTGCTGGGTCACAATCACCCCGGGAATCGTCTCCAGAATCTCGGCCGGTTTGGTGAGAGGTCGCTCGAGCAGTTGAGGCTGGCCCACCGCGCCCTCTGAAGCGGTGGAGGCAATTCCGACTAAAGTGTCATCACGGCCTTCAACAATGACATCGGGCAGGAGTGTCGGGTTGTTCGTCTGGGCAGCGGCAACGCCGGTAGAAACAACAGCTAACAGCGTTGCGATCCTGAAGGGCGCTTGGCGCGCAATATTGGTGTGGGCCGTGTTCGTTTTCTCCATAAGCTTTCCCGCCGACCCGCAAGCACGCCCAGGCAAAAAGCCACCGTGCGCAGCTACGGGTGAAGTTCCCGCCATCGCTGCTGCAGGTGGCTGCAGATAATTCATCAGCGCACGCGTGAGCTGCCAAGTTAAAATTCCCGACCGGAGACGTCGGCCTCAGCCAGGCAGCTTTCCTGAATGTTCGGCTTTCGGGGAAAGCCGGTTTGTGCCAAAGGAAAGATGGATGATCGAGAGAGATTTGGAGGAGGCGCATAAGCACGCGTCACGGCATCGGAAAGTTCTGGAGAAGAGTGAATTTTGCGGCTGTTTTTATTGTTTGCGCAAATCGAGGCCGAGCCAGGTGAGGAGTTGGTTGGACGATGACACCACTGCTGTGTGCCCGCATTGCGGCATGGCCGCAGTAATACCAGCGGCCTCCGGCATCGACATACGGAAACCATTCCTCACGCGCATGCGGACATATTGGTTCGGGATCGTGGAAGAAGAGGAGGAAAAGAAGTGAGTCGACGCTGGGCTTCGCTCTGGGCGGAGGATCTACGTACGGGGTCGCTAACCGCTAAAGATTTCCCCTAGGGGTTTTTGGAATTGCGTCCCGATGGCAGCCCTTAAGGGGCGAAGCTACTTTCACGACATCGAAAGCGAGCGCCCGTGTGGGTGTAACCTTTAACCAAAGAATAACAGGCTTATGGAAAAAGTGCGTGAAACAGGTTCCTGCGCCGGCTCGACCTGGGTCAATTTTGTGGTGACCCGCTAATAGCCGCGGCGCTGATTTAATCAGGCCCAGCTTCGTCCATCAGGTGGTGGAGGACGCTGGGCCTGTTTTGTCGTGCCCTCGCCGACGCAAGACGTTTTAGATTTCAGTCGATCGCCGGATGAGAGCGGGGATTGACGCCGCCTCCGGGAGATTCTTCCAGTACTTCTTCTGCATCTGGGCTTGCATGGCTTTGAGCTTCAACCGGGCGGGATTAAATGTTGTTTCGTAGTATCGCACCCAAAGGTTTTCCACGTCGTCTTCCGGAAGGTTCTGCTTGGGAATGCCTGGCGTGAACACTTCTTGAAGAGTGTCCCAATATACGCATTGCCACGGTGTGAGGATGCTCCATTTTACATTTGTGAAGCGGTCGCGGAAGAAGGGAAAGACCAGCTTGAGGATGTTGTGCTCGGGCTCGTGCCACGCCACCTGCCAAAGTTCATCCCCAAGGGGGACTTCGCGGAATCGGACGAACGCCTGAGCTTTATAAGCATCGCGACGCACGGCTTTGTCCATGGCTTGGAGTTCGCGCGTGAGTGGATCGGCCGCGAGTTCCAGAAGATGCCGTTCGCCGTGGTGAATGCGCCAGAGCGCCTGGTAGAGGAGGGCCCACTTTTGTGAGCTGCTGTGCAGCGCGATGACCTCAGCTTGTTCAAGGAACCGGCGGGGCATTCGCAGAGAACTCGGAGCTGGGTTCAACGAGATCGAGGTGAGTAGGCTCCTTTCTTCTTCGCACGCCCAAACGATTTGATCCGGAGGGAGCTGTGCAATGACGGCGGAGCGTGCCAAATCACGCCAGTCAGCAAAGGAGCCAGAGAAACAAATGGCGTTCATCGTTCAGCTCATGAGGAATTCAGGAGAGCGACCTGTCCGAGGGAGCATCACCGACTGAACAACGTCCGCGCGACTTCGTCCCGAGTTGTCTCGAAATGACGTGCCACTTCTGTGAGAATACCTGCGAGCATCCCTGTCTTGAGCGGCTTGTGGAGGGGCACTGTTATATGATGCTGCCCGTTTGCCGCGAGACTGCGTAGCCATAAGACCTGAGCAGGACGGCGATTTCTGCGCCTGAGACATCTCGCGGTATCCGCATTGCATTATCGAGTCTAGGCGGCGATAACCTCTTCCCGAACAAAGTGCAGGCGGAGGATCTTTGGAGCGTCGCCCTCGTCGAAGTGGCATTTGACCGCATCGCGGATTTCAGCCTTAAGCTCCTCGAAGGATTCAGCCTGGGTGAAGATGGGCTCACCGAGCGCTCGGGCGGTGTAACCGCCTTCAACCGCTTCTTCGCTCAGGAAAATAAGTTCGTTCATACAGGCTAAAATAAGGGCTTCGCCGTTTTGTTTTCTTCAAACATAGGGAGCATTACAAGCTGTGAAAAATTCGCGTAAATTATGCGGCTCATGCCGCGCCTCGGTCCGGGAACAGCCCGAGTTGCTCTGGTTGAGGCGCAAAGCGAGCCCGGAGGGTTTCAGGGTTTAGGTCGCTGGAACTCGGGCGATGGTCGGCGACCACGACGAACGGCAACACTTTCTTCAAGCGCACACGGAGTTGGATGAGGTCTTGCAGCCGGATCTTTTGCAGGCGGCGCAGCTTTAAAATGGTTTCAACGTTACGCACACCTAAGCCGGGGACGCGCAGGAGTTCTTCGCGCGTGGCGCTCTGGACGTTCACGGGAAATAAATGCAGACGTTGCACAGCCCAGGCTGTCTTAGGATCGAGATGAAGGTCCAGGTTTGGCGCTGTCGGTGTAATGATCTCCTCCGCGCGGAAGTTGTAGAAGCGCAAAAGCCAGTCGGCCTGGTAAAGTCGATGTTCCCGCAACAGGGGAGCAGGCTGGCTCGGCAACTTGGATGAAGGATGCGGGGTAGGGCTGAAGGCGGAGTAATAAACCCGCTTTAGGCCGCGCGCACGGTAAAGCCGAGAGGCTTCGCTAAGGATGAGGTGATCGGTGGCTGGTGTGGCTCCAACGATAATTTGCGTGCTCTGGCCAGCAGGCGCGTATCTGGGCGCTTTCGGATTCCTGCTGCTCTCCGCGGCTTCGTGGATATTGGCCTGCATGCGGGCCATGGAGTTGTCGATACTCGCGAGGTTTTTCTCAGGGGCGAGTTGGTTGAGATCAGCCTGGGTGGGGAGTTCCACATTGATGCTAATGCGGTCAGCATACAGACCCGCCTCGTCGATGAGCTGTTGGGACGCTTGAGGAATTGTTTTGAGATGGAGGTAGCCGCGGAAGTCGTGATCCACTCGAAGGCGTCGCGCCACGGTGACGATTTGCTCCATCGTGTAGTCCGGATTGCGAATGATGCCCGAACTGAGAAAGAGGCCTTCGATGTAGTTGCGTTTGTAAAACTCCAGAGTGAGGTAAACGACTTCTTCTGGCGTAAAGCGGGCCCGTGGGATGTCGCTGCTCTTGCGATTTACGCAGTAGAGGCAGTCGTAAACGCAGAAGTTTGTCAGCAGGATTTTCAGAAGCGAAACGCACCGACCATCCGGAGTGAAGCTGTGACAGATGCCTTGCGGACCGGTGGAGCCCATTCCGCGCCCGTCTGAGGAATTCCGGCGAACGGATCCGCTGCTCACGCAGGAAGCATCGTATTTGGCGGCGTCCGCCAAAATCGAAAGCTTCTGTTCCAACTCCATGGGGCGGTAACGTTAACCTGAAAAGTCGATTGCGCAACTGCGCCTGTGTTCCCAGTGAAAATGGTTGAGAGCCCGTCATTGGAGTCCCATGATACCGGTTCACTTTATGGGAAATCTTGCAAAGAAGTGGGTTCTAATCACTGGAGCATCAAGCGGATTCGGCGCAGCGACAGCCCTGGCGTTCGCGCGAGAGGGAGCGAATCTGCTTTTGGGAGCGCGCCGGTTGGAGCGGCTGGCCGAAGTGGCTGAGCAATGCCGCAAGGCTGGCGCGGCGAGCGCGCACTTTCACGCAATGGATGTGGGAAGCACCTCAAGCGTGAATGCGTATGCAGCCTGGGCGCGCACGGTCACCCCGAAAGTGGACATCCTGATTAACAACGCCGGGGGCGCCCACGGGGTGGATCACGTGGCCACAGCGAAGGATGAAGATTGGGAAGCGATGGTGCAGAGCAATTTCCTCGGGGTGTTGCGGGTCACACGCGCGGTCCTGCCGTTAATTCCGCACGATGCGGGGGGATACATCATTAACATTGGCTCCGTAGCCGGGCACACTGCATACGAGGGGGGCGCCGCGTATTGCGGTGTGAAGGCAGGCGAGCTTTCGATCACCCGCGCTTTGCGGATGGAATTGAACGGGACCGGCATTCGAGTCGGCACACTGGACCCAGGCCTTGCTGAAACTGAGTTTTCTATCGTGCGGTTCAAGGGTGACGAGCAGCGGGCCAAGAAAGTTTACGAAGGGGTGATCCCGCTGACGGCCGATGACGTTGCGGACACGCTGGTTTGGATGGCTAGCCGCCCGCCGCATGTGTGCGTGGACGAACTCATTTTGAAGTGCACGGACCAGGCTGCGGTTTACAAGGTTCACCGCCGACCCGCACAAAAGTGATCTTCAAAATGAGGGTTTACCTGAATCCGGAATTCCGGGGGATGGCAGGTTGCGGGAGAGGCGCTTCGGAATACGTTTGTTCGTATGACGGAAGCACCAGTCGCATCCTCCATAGATCTCAGCGGTGAATGGCTCGGTTTTTACACCGGGCATTATGATGAAGTGGTTAAAATTGTGCAGCGGGGCGACCAGGTGGAAGCAATAAAGATCACTGGAGACGAATATGTTCCGGCTGAGGAGGTCACTTTTCGCGCGAACCTGAGAACCGGTGATGGCATGGGGCAAGTGGCTGAGAAAGAATTTCGCAACGCTCGTTTCGTTCCGGGCAAGCTGGACATCATCAACGAAGACAAGATCGTGTTCCACTGGTTCAACTGCGGCAGCGTTGAATTCCGGCGGGATGAGTAATGGTCGCGGTTCTTAGTGGGCCCGCTTGTGCATCGCATCTAATCTCGTTTCCTGCGCAATCCCATCGTGGCCAAACCTTCGCAGGCTCTTCGAGTAATCTGTCGCCCGGCAGGACGCCAGTTGACACAGCGCCAGCAGGCTGCATTCATTTTGTATGCGTGCGGATTATCAAAGAGGCGTTTCTGGTCAAGATTTCAATAGACTTTCCCCAAGCGGACTCCTTTCTAACGACTTGGCGCAATGTCGTTCGCGCAGCTAAATGGAAGAACTTGATTGAGGTTCGGAAGACTTATCCGACTGCGGACGGCGTCAAAGTGGATAGCGGAAGAGTAGTAACGGTCTTCAAAGCTGTTCGATTTGCCACACTGCCCCGGACCTATAAGGAGCTTTGCGGGGCGCTCCTCCCTCGCCCTATCCATGACAAACACGAACTCGAGGAGGTGACGGACCTTGCGGAAGCCATGGAGGGCCATGAGGCACTGCCTGGAAGGACCGTTTGCAAGCCATGATCCTGATCGACCTTGAAGGAAAGGTGGCGCGAGATGGCTTTGCAGTCGTGGATCGCTTCGCGCCACCTGAGATGGTCAATCTCTTATTGAGCGATTTGGAGCATGAGCTCGGCGGTAAACGTGCGGGAACAAGGCAGCCACACCAGCGAGTTGCCGCGATCAAATCCTATCTGGCTAGTGACGCGGTCCAACGCACGCTTCAAAGGCTGCTTCCGAAAGGGTTTCCGGTGCGCTCGATTCTGTTCGACAAAACAGCTGCCAGCAATTGGTTTGTTCCCTGGCACCAGGATCTATCGATCTGTGTGAAAGATCAGCGGGAGGCGGACGGTTTTAGTGCTTGGTCCATGAAGGAAGGGACACGGCATGTGCAGCCACTAACGAACGTGTTGGAGAACCTGCTCACTATTAGGCTGCATTTAGACGATTGCTTTGCAGAGAATGGGCCGCTCAGGGTCATTCCAGGTTCCCACCGGTCCGGTAAGTTGTCAGCAGATGCGATCAGCAGCTGGCAGAAAACAGGTGAAGCCGTGACTTGCACAGCACCTAAAGGGGGAGCCGTGATTATGAAGCCACTGCTTCTGCATAGCTCCTTGCCCGCTAAAAATCCCACGCACCGACGGGTGCTCCATATGGAATTTGCGTCAGAACCACTGCCGCAGCCGTTGGAGTGGATCTTCTAAGCGGTAACCAGTTGCAAGCGCCGCCAGCGCGGTCGTTGACTCGCGCGTGCGATTCAACCCCAGCGCCTTTCGGGGAGCTTAGATCACGGTGCCGTGCGGGATGCAGCCGTTCTTCGGGATGATTACGATGCCGTCGCGAATGTAATAGAGTTCGTGATCGACGTTTTCGCCCTTCCCTTTCGGGCTGATCACGCATTCGTTTCCGATGCGGGCATTTTTATCGATGATGGCGTGATCGATTTTGCAGTTCTTCCCGATGCCTATGCGCGGACGACCGGCAGCTTCGTTTTCACGGATGGAGCGGTCGGATTCGTAATAGTCGCTGCCGAGAACGATGGTGCGATGCACAGTGCTCCCGCGATCAATCAGGCTGCGGATGCCGATAACACTGTTGCTGATCTGGCAGTGATTGAGAATGCAGCCATCCGAAATCACAGCATGATCGATTTCGGCGCCGTTGATCTTTGAGCCTGGCAAGAAGCGCGGGCGGGTAAAGATCGGCGAACTCATGTCGAAGAAATTGAACTTCGGCAGCTCGTTGGCGCAATCGAGGTTCGCTTCGAAGAAGTTGCGGATTGTTCCGATATCCTCCCAGTAATCCTGGAAGATGTAGGAGAAGACGCGGTACTGGCCGATGCTATCGGGGATGATGTGCTTGCCGAAATCTGTTTGGTTGTTGTCGAGCAAGCGGAGCATCACGTCGCGGTTGAAGACGTAGATGCCCATGGAGCCGAGGACGTACTCGCCGTCACCCTCGATGTTCAATTTGCTGTACCAATCCTTCGGAACAACAAGGCTGTCGGTGAGGGCTTTGTCCTTGGGCTTCTCGACGAAGCGCGTGATGCGGCGTTGCTCGTCGATTTGCAGGCAGCCGAGCGCATAGGCTTCGGAACGATCAACCGTCTTCGTGGCGACGGTGACTTCCGCGCCGCTCTCGATGTGTTGCGCGATGATCTCCCGAAAATCCATCCGGTAAAGCTGGTCGCCGCTGAGGATGAGTGCGTAATCGAAGCTGTGGTTCAGGAAGTGGACGAGGTTCTTACGCACGGCATCGGCGGTGCCTTGATACCAGGAGGCATCGGTGGGCGTTTGCTCCGCGGCAAGGATCTCAACGAAGCCGCCGTTGAAATGGTCGAACTTGAAGGACTGGGAAATGTGCCGGTGCAGGGAGGCGGAATTAAACTGCGTGAGCAGATAAATGCGCTTGAGGCCGGAGTTGATGCAATTGGAAATGGGTATGTCCACCAGGCGATATTTGCCTGCAAGCGGCACGGCTGGCTTGGAGCGCTCGCGTGTCAGTGGAAAGAGCCGAGTGCCCGCTCCGCCGCCGAGAATTACGGAGAGCACGTTGCCCAAATTCATCGTCATCAGCCTGGAAGTAGCCATACCGGAAATGTTCCTTTGTTTGTCCCGCCCCTTGTTGCTTGCGTGTGCGCTTGCGAACTGTTGTTGGTGATATAACCTCTCCGACGTGCCGAGGGCAAGTCAACCCCCGGCGGAAAATTTCATGTGCGGAATCGTAGGATACATTGGGAAGCGGCAAGCAATACCCATCGTTCTCGATGGGTTGCGGCGGCTTGAATATCGCGGCTATGACAGCGCCGGCATCAGTGTGCTGAATGGCGGGCAAATCGAGACGCGGAAGAAAAAAGGGAAGATCGACGAAGGTCTCGCGAAGTTGATCCAAGCGCAGCCGCCCACAGGTCAGCTAGGGCTGGGGCACACACGTTGGGCCACACACGGCCCCCCAAACGACGAAAACTCCCACCCACACTTTGACCAGTCGGGCACCATTGCGGTCGTCCATAACGGGGTCATCGAGAATTACGACCGCATCAAAGAGCGCCTGAAAGCAGCAGGGCACGCCTTCAAATCAGCGACGGACACCGAGGTGTTAGCGCACTTGATTGGTGAGCATTACGCCAAGGTCAAAGCTGGCGGGAATGCTTCGAACGGAGACGGCCGGCATCCGCTAGTAGAAGCCGTCGTGCGCGCGCTTAAGGAAGTGATCGGCGCGTACGGGATCGGCGTCATCTGCAAAGATTATCCTGACATCATGGTGGGAGCCCGGCGCGGCTCTCCTCTTATCGTAGGCATTGGCGACGGGGAGAATTTCCTGGCCAGCGACACGTGTGCGGTAGTTTCGCACACGCGGCAGGTCATTTATTTGAATGACCATGACATCGTCACATTGAGCCGCGGGGACTACCAGGTTTTCAACCTGGCCTCCGAGGATGCCAACGTGAAGATCAGCCAAATCGAACACACGGCCGAAGCCACGGAGAAGGGCGAGTATGCGCACTTCATGCTCAAGGAGATCTTCGAGCAAGCCACCACGGTCCGAAACGCCTTGCGCGGCCGCATCGATAAGGACGAGATGACCGCCAAGTTCGGCGGGTTAAACCTCTCGAATGCGGAGCTGCGGTCGATTGATGAAATCGTGATTGTGGCGTGCGGCACGAGCTGGCATGCGGCGTTGATTGGCGAGTATTTGTTCGAGGAATTCGCGCACATCCGGACCGAGGTGGAATATGCGAGTGAGTTCCGCTACCGGAACGCGCCCATTGAGAAGAACACGCTGGTGGTTGCGATCACGCAATCCGGCGAAACTGCGGACACGTTGGCGGGCTTGCGGGAATCAAAACGGCGCGGGCATCCCGTGATCGCGATTTGCAATGTCGTTGGGAGCACGATTGCGCGCGAGGCGCACGGCGGCATTTACCTGCACGCGGGCCCTGAAATCGGCGTGGCTTCAACGAAAGCGTTTACATCCCAAGTAACCGTTTTGACGCTACTCGCGATCATGATGGGCCGCTTGCGCATGCTTTCGAACACGCATGCGGGCGAAGTGCTGCGCAACCTGGAGAAGGTGCCGGAGCAGCTCGATAGCATCCTCAAGCAAAACGAAAAGATTAAGCAGATCGCGCTCAAATATGCGCAGGTGGAAGACTTCTTCTTCCTGGGGCGGCAATACAACTTCCCGGTTGCTCTGGAAGGCGCGCTCAAGCTGAAGGAAATCTCCTACATTCACGCGGAGGGTTATCCCGCTGCGGAAATGAAGCACGGCCCAATCGCCATGATCGACGAGCGCACACCAACGGTGATCGTGATCCCTGAGGACAGCCTTTATGAGAAAACCGTGAGCAACCTGCAGGAGATCAAAGCACGCAAAGGCCCGGTCATCGCGATTGCGACGGAAGGCGACACTCAAGTCGCGAAGATGGTGGACGACATTATCTACATTCCAAAGACATCGGATCAGCTTAACCCGCTGCTCGCAGTGGTGCCGCTGCAATTGCTCTCCTACCACATCGCCGTGGCCCGAGGCTGCGACGTGGACAAACCACGCAATCTCGCAAAATCGGTGACGGTGGAATAAACCTCGACCGTTTGAACTTCGACGAATGCCCTGCGCGGCTAATCACCCGCAGGGCATTTTCATTCTCGGGCGTTTGCCGCGTTCCGTCACACCTGGGCTTCTGCACCCTCTGCATGTGCTCTTATTCACTTGCCCGGACACTCGCGAGTGCCGCGGAGTGGCCGTCCATGTAGGCCACGTTCTTGCCTGGCTTCGGCGGGCGGGGGTGGGACTCGTCATAATCGAGCAGCAGCGGGGTCGTGGCGGGCGAGAACCTCTGGATGAAGTTCGTGACCCCGGAAGCGGGATTGCCCCTCTCCAACAGAAGAAAAGCATGATCGGTTTGCGTTTCATCGATACGGCGGCCGTTTAGCTCGGCATTCCATTCGTAGCTCGCGCCCTCCGCGGCGAACCGGCCTTTCCTGTCTGCAGGACATCTGAAGACAGTGGCTTTGTTCGTATTCGCGCCAGATGACTTTCCGACATAGGTGGCAAGCACATCAGCGATACGCGGGAGCGGGTTTTTGGGATCGATAGGCATGGTCGGCAGGATCTCGGCGCTTGGGAGGCGATCCTGATGATCATCAGCGTATAAGCGGGTGGCGATGGCGAGTTGGCGAAGGTTGTTCAGGCACGCAGCGTTGTGCGCTTTAGCTTTGGATCTGCCTATCACTGGCAACAACAACGCTGCCAGGATTGCAATGATCGCGATGACAACCAGCAATTCAGTGAGAGTGAAAGCGCGGGGCTCTTGGGAAAAGTCGATGTTCATAGACGCAAGCAAGTGAGTGGTGAGTGGCTCGCTGAGTAATTGATTTGGGGTTTTAACCGCCTGGGCCATGGCCCTTGCGCGAAAATTCGACACGTTGTTCGGGGGTGAACTCTATAAACCGACGATTGGGATTGGGTGGCTGGAGCGCTGGCCGCTGGGTCGCGGTTGGATTGGTCGTTCCTGCGGTTGTGCCAGCAGCTACGTTCACGTCGACACTGGCCGATGTGCCACGCAGAGTTTCCTTGTCCCGAAGAGTGTCTCGCGAGAGCCACAAGCCTGCCGCGATGAGCACGGCTGCTAGGGCGAATAGGAGGAGTTTTGGTTTCATGCGTCTGTTCTTTGTTGACGCGGCGCATTGTGCTTGCGAAGCGGCGAGATGGCTGCCGAATTGGGACGAACCCTCCAATTCGTGGAACGAAGAGGTGGAAAAGAGGAGTGAGCAGGGACGAAAGGGGCAGTCTAGCTGCCGTTACTCAGCACGGCGGCTGAAGGTTATATCCCACTCGCGCAAAGCCGCCAGCAATGGGTCAGAAAAGCTCCTCACCAACCGGCGTCTGAGCAGGAGTTAGGAAGGTTTTCACCAGCTCCCCTTCTCCACAGACTATCATTTCTGGAAAGCGTTTGAACCAGGCTCCACGCGGAACGATAGGAGCACTATCCAACCACTGTGCCAACAAGGAGAGCTGCTGCGCGGATATTTCTCTCTGGTGCATACGCTGGAGAAGGTGTTGCCAAAGCGGGCGGGGCAGGTTCTCACGGCGCACTTTGGGCATGGATCAGCCGCGCCCCACTAGTCGCCAAAAAAGCCGCTTGTGAGCTCGGCTTCCAAGCGCTTCTTCTCACTTGCATCGGTGGTTGCAAGCATCTCTGTCGCGATCTGAGCCAGACGCTCAGGGGTGGCTTGCCGGGTGCGCGCGAGCTCAACTGCAAACTGCACCACACGGGATTGTTCCTCGCGAGGCAGGTGCTTTATATCCTCAATGATTTGGTCCGCACTCATCTCGTCGTTCGCATTATACAACAGATGCAGGCTTCGTCTCAAGGCACATTGATTAGGCTGGCTTCACTCACATCGTCATTCAGCACCGAACGCGAGTTTGTGTTGGAGTTCGCGCAAGGGACGCGTGGTGGGGTAGCGCTTTCCATTTTTCAGGACGATGACGTTTTCGCCTTTCATCATTGGCTGCAGCTCCTGGATTTGATCGATGCTCACGATGACGGAGCGGCTGATGCGCAGGAATCGTGTCGGGGGCAGTTGGGCTTCCAATGATGCCATGGTTTCGCGGAGGAGATGATTCTCTTTGCCGACATGCACGACGGCGTATTTCCCAGCCGCTTCAATGGCCTGGATAGTTTCCAACGGCACGAAGATGACCCTGCCCTCTGTTTTAACCGCAAGGCGGGTGAGTTGCGGGTCAGGTGCGGGAATAGCTGGTTGGCCGAGCGCTGCCAGAAGGTTGCGCGCGGCAGCGGCGGTTTGTTTGTTGTTGATGATTTCGCGGGCGCGCTGGAGCGCTGCTTTGAATCGCGCTGGTTTGAAGGGTTTGAGGAGGTAATCAAGGGCGCGGGACTCGAAAGCGCGGATGGCGTGCTGATCGTGCGCGGTCGTGAAGATCACAACGGGCAAGACAGTTTCGGGAAGGCGGCGTAGGACCTCAAAGCCATCCATGTCCGGCATTTGCACGTCCAGAAACAGGAGGTCCGGTGTTGTGGCAGTGATTTTTTCGACAGCCTTGAAGCCATCCTCGCATTCGGCGAGCACCTCGACATCGGGCTCTTCGGCGAGGAACATTCGGACGCGTTCGCGCGCTAATGGTTCGTCGTCCACGATCAGAGTCCGGATCTTCATAGGTGAGCAGGAGCGGGAAAACTCGGGAAAGGGGTCGGTTGGAAATGCAACGGCAGATGAATGTCCACTTGGCAGCCTTGAGGTTCAGCTTTGCCGCACTGAAAGTCAAAGCTCGCGCCGTAGAGCGCTTCCAGGCGCGCTTTAGTATTGGAAATGCCGATGCCTGTACCGGCCGCGCGGGCCGTTCCTTGAGTCGGCAAGCCCCTGCCATCGTCCCGCACAGTCAGGTGAAGCCTGTCTAGCACCTGCGCTGCCTGAATGGTGATCAGGCCTGGGCCGAGACGTGGCTCGAGGCCATGGCGGAAAGAGTTCTCGACCAAAGGTTGCAGAATGAGCGCGGGAACCATCGCCTTTAGCAACTCGTCAGGAATATTCACGTCCAAACGGACGCGGTCACCAAAACGCTTCTGCTCGATGCGCATATATGCGGCCACGAATTCCATTTCCTGTGCGAGCGCGACTTCCTGTTCCTCCATCGAATCCAGAGATCTGCGCAGTAACTCGCTCAGATCGGCCAGCATTTCGTCGGCCGCGCGCGGGTCACTGTAAACAAGGGTAGCGACAGAATTGAGGGTGTTGAAGAGGAAGTGTGGGTTGATCTGCATTCGAAGCGCCTGGAGTTTGGCCGTGGTGAACCTGGCCTCCAACTCCGCGGCGCGGCGCTCGCGCTCCTGGGATTGCCGAAAGATCATCGCTGTATGGCAGATGCCCACTAAGGCCCAGTAAACCATGATGTCCAGCACTGCGCGCATGCCGAGAACGACGCCGAAAGCGCCAGGCGGAGCAGGGGTGGAGGGCCGCATCGCGAGCGAGCTTCCCGGAGGTGGTGGAGAAGGCCGCCCTGGGAAGACCCGGGCCGAGGCTCGAGCAGCTGCCTTATTGGCTGCGACAACAAGGAGACAAACGAACAGATGCAGAACAATGTTCCGGAGTAGCATCTTCTTCGCCAGTGGAAACCGGAAAGAGAAGCCCGCGACTAGTGGCAAGAAAACGAGCCAAAGCGCCCAAAAGAGAGCGGCGAAGCGGAGCGTCATCTGCCAGGAAGCCGAGCTGGTGATCGCAAGGGGCGTTGCAAACAGCAGGACCAGCCCGGCCCACAACGCCACCCCGGTAGCTGCAAGGCCAAACCAGCGAGTGATGTCTTTGTTTGGTTTGATGCGATTCATGTGGGCTGGCAGAATTAACACCGGGATTTGTGTTGTGTCAGCATCTCACACAATTGTCACCGGTTAGTTAAATGGGCAGCATGCGAGGCCAGAGACCGAACGACGGCTGCCATGAATCCTTTGTTTGCCCTTCGGGACGCAGTAAAGGGCGACGCGATTTGAGGGGCTGCTTGCGCGGCGTTGTGGGGCCGTAGTACCTTTGCCGCAACGCCCCCGTTCGTTGATTGGGGCGCCATGGATGCCACTGCCTGCTGATTACCATATGCACACGCCGCTCTGTCGTCACGCGACAGGCGAGCCAACGGAGTATGCTGCGCGCGCCGTCGCGGCGGGGCTGAAGGAGATTGGGTTCACCGATCACAGCCCAATGATGCGGGATGACTTTGATGATTGGCGCATGCGCGCCGATGAGTTGGCCACCTACGTCGACAAGGTGGATCGCGCTCGACGTGAGAATCCCGCTCTGATCATCAAGCTCGGTCTTGAGGTGGATTATATTCCAGGGCACGAGTCGTGGATCGGCGAGTTAGCGACTCGCTACTCCTGGGATTATTTCATCGGCTCAGTTCACTACGTGTCAGAATCGTGGGACATCGACAACCCAACCAAGCTGTCCGAGTGGAAGAAAAGGGATCCGTTTGAAGTTTGGTCCGTTTACTTTGACCGGCTGACGCAGGCGGCAGCGAGCGGGCTCTTCGAAGTGATTGGGCATGCGGATTTGCCGAAGAAGTTCTGCTTTTATCCGAAAGAGGATTGCAGCGGGTTGTTCGAGCGGTTTTTGAATGCAGCCAAGGCGCACCAAGTGGCCATTGAGCTGAATACGGCGGGGCTGCGAAAGGATTGCAAAGAAATTTACCCCGGGGGGCGTTTGTTGGAGATGGCATCGGCGGCGGGAGTGCCGATCACGTTTGGCTCGGATGCGCATGCGCCAGGGGAAGTGGGGCACGCCTTTTCGGACGCAGTGGAGTTTGCCCGCAGTGTGGGATACACGGAATGCTGTGTGTTCACTGGACGGCAGCGGGAGATGGTGAAGTTAGCTCAAGGAAATCTATGATGTTGGCGAGGATCTGGGCTGCCGCGGTTGCGGCGGGCTCATTGGCGGCAATGGCTGCGGACCCATTTGCGGAAGGTGTGCGCCCCACGGAGCCGCTCACACCGGAGCAGCAGGCGCGGACCTTCCATTTACCAGCGGGTTTTGAAATCCAGCTGGTCGCGTCCGAGCCGCAGATCTATAAGCCGATGAACATAGCGTTCGATGCACGGGGGCGGCTCTGGGTCTCGGACACCCTGGAGTACCCTTTTCCTGCCAAACCTGGAACGGTTGGGCGCGATTCAATCAAGATTCTGGAGGACACGAATCTGGATGGAGTCGCGGACAAAGTGACGACGTTTGTCGATGGGTTGAACATTCCGATCGGACTTTATCCCTACAAAAACGGCGTGATTGCCTGGAGCATTCCGAACATCTGGTACTTCGAGGACACGGATGGAGATAACAAAGCTGATAAGCGCACGGTGTTGTTCGGGCCGCTCGGATGGGAGCGCGACACGCACGGGAACATTGCTTCACTCCGGCGGGGTTTTGATGGGTGGCTGTATGGCACGCACGGGTTCAACAACGAGTCCACGTTTCGCGGGCGGGATGGGAGTGAGTTGCGGGTGCAATCGGGGAATGTTTGGCGCGCGCGGGTCGATGGCTCCCGGGTGGAGCCGCACAGCTTCGGGCAAGTGAATCCGTTTGGACTGGCGTTCGATGAGTTCGGCAATTTGTATTCAGCTGATTGCCATAGTTCCCCGATCTACCAACTCATTCGTGGGGCGTATTACCCTAGCTTCGGCAAGCCCCATGATGGGCTTGGATTCGGGCCGACCTTGATGCAGCACAGTCATGGCTCCACCGCCATTGCTGGCATCATTTTTTACGAGGACGATCTCTGGCCGAGCGAATACACGAACAACATCTTCGTTGGGAACGTGATGACCAGCCGCATCAATCGCGATGTGATGACGCCGTTTGGCACCACGCTCACCGCAAAGGAAATGCCGGATTTCCTGAGCACCGATGATCCGTGGTTCAGGCCAGTGGATATTCGAATGGGGCCTGAGGGCGCGATGTATATCGCGGATTTTTACAATCGCATCATTGGGCATTACGAAGTCTCTCTCACGCATCCAGGCCGTGACCGCACGCGCGGGCGCATTTGGCGAGTGAGCTACAAACAGCCGCCAACACCGCTCCCGGCATTTCGCGATCTGACCAGGTTAGGTGTTCCTGGATTGTTCGAGGAGATGAACTCCCGAAACAGTGTGCGGCGGTCGCTAGCCCTCAATGAGCTGGCGGACCGTTTTGGCTCAGGCGCGCGTGAGCCGCTGATGCGACTGATGGCGACGGATCCCGACACGAACCTAACTGTGAATGCCCTCTGGGCGCTGCATCGCGCTGGTGGCGTGCCGGAAGAATTGCTGAACCGTGTCTGGAAACGACCAACGCCGTTGTTTCAGACGCACGTGCTGCGGGTTCTTTCCGAAACGCCGAAGTGGAGCGGAATGCAGCAGCAGATGGTGTTTGAAGGATTGAACTCGCTTGAGCCAACGGTGGTTCGCGCGGCCGCAGATGCAGTCGCGCAGCATGACGTGCCTGAGGCGCTGCCGTTGCTGATTACCACGAGCACCCGCTTGGATGCGCGCGACACGCATTTAACGCACCAGTTGCGCATAGCGCTGCGGAACCAATTGCGAGGCACGAATGCTTACCAGCGGCTGGACATCAATGGCCTGGATGAAAATCAATCTCGCGCGGTGGCGAATGTCTCGCTCGGAGTCGCGAACGCGGATGCAGCCCGCTTTCTACTGACGCATATCCGGCGATTCACAGAAGAGCCTGCGCGAGTGCAGCAGTTTTTGCGGCATATCTCCACGCACTTGCCTGTGGAAGAGAGCGTCGCCCTGGTGGATTTCGTCACGAGACGATTCGACAAAGACCTGGATCTGCAACTGGAGCTGTTCAAAGCCTTGCAGGAAGGGCTCGCGCGCCGGGGGGCTGAGATGCCGGAGGTGGCGCGGAGTTGGGGCGAACGGCTGACCATAAGCTTGCTTGGGTACGCGCCGAACGAAGGCGCTGGCTGGCGGAATCTGCCTGTTGAAGGCGCTCCTTTGAGCGCGAACCCGTGGCGGTTCGAAACGCGTCGCGCGAGTGACCAGCAGGAAGGAAAATACGTGACCAGCTACGCCGCAGGAGCGGAGCACCTGACGGGCACGCTGCGGTCCGCTCCATTCCGGATCCCGGCGCAATTGACGTTTTACATCGCCGGGCACGATGGCGTTCCAGAAAACCCGGCTGGCAAGAAGAACTATGTGGCTCTGCGCAAAAGCCCCGAAGGCACCATTGTTCGGACCGCGCCAGCGCCCCGGAATGATGTCGCGCAAAAAGTGACGTGGGACTTGAACGACTTGGCCGGGCAGCTCGGGACGTTGGAAGTTGTGGATGGCGACACGGGCGCCGCATACGCCTGGATAGCGATCAGCCGCATTGAACCGAGCATGGTGCGCTTGCCGGAAGTGGAGCCGCGCTTGATGCAGCGCCGCCAGATCGAGGCAGCAACGCTGGCGCGCACCTTAAAAGTGACGAACGCCGCTCCAGCGCTGAACGCGCTGTTGCTTGGAGACAGTTCAGAGATGGAAGCCCGCGCGGCGGCTGCGTTAGCCCTGGCGAGCTTCCGGCCCAATGAGAACTTGTCAGCTCTCGCGCCGCTCGTCGGCGAGGCATCGCTCGGTGAAGAAACCCGCCGACGGATCCAGTTAGGGTTATCCCAAACAAATGCAACCGCTTCGCTGGATTTGGTTCAGGAGGTGTTCCGCACCGCGCCGCAGCGGGTGCAAGCGCGTCTTGCCGAGTCCCTCGCCAGCTCACCCGCGGGCGCGGAGACGCTGCTGCAACTGGTTGAACGCGGCGATGCTTCGCAGCGCGTGCTCGGGCAAGCGGCTATTCGCGACAAGATCACCGCGTCAAAATCGGAAGCCATTCAACAGAGGTTCCAGAAGCTCGTGGCAGGCATGCCTCCAGCGCTTGAAGAGGCGGACAAGTTGATCGAGGAACGCCGGAAAGCATTCGCTTCCGCGAAGCCTGACATTCACAAGGGTCGGACGATTTTTTCCGAAAGCTGCTCGGTCTGCCACCAGGTCGGTGGGCAAGGGAAAGTGGTGGGCCCTCAATTGGATGGCATCGGAAATCGTGGCCTGGAGCGATTGCTGGAGGACATTCTCGATCCGAACCGAAACGTGGATGTGAACTTCCGAACTACAGTGGTAACGATGAAAGATGGTGAAGTGGTTTCAGGACTGACGCGGCGGGAAGAAGGCGCTGCCCTGGTGATTGCGGATGCGGGTGGTAATGAAAGCCAGGTGCCGCTAAACCAAATCGCCGGCCGGGAGCAAACATCGACTTCCTTGATGCCGGCGAATTTCGGTGAAGCGCTCACTCCTGAGCAGTTTACGGACCTGCTCGGTTACTTATTGAACCTGCGCAATTAGCGCTCCTGCAGGTCACAACGCCAGGAGGAGATAAAGCCAGTTCAGGGCTGCGAAAACGAGGAGAGCAATGCGTCCCCGTTTTCGGCGAAGCATCCGGCGGGTGAAGCAGGAAAACGCCCGGTAAACTCGCGGACGAACCACGCCAACCGCGCACACACCCATGGTGAAGATCGTGCCGCCGGATATCACGGGATTGAAGCCGCAGGCCTTAGGAATGTTGCCGTAAGAGAGAGCGGCAAGGGCCCGGGTGCTTCCGCAAAAAGCGCATGGAAAGCCGGTGATGCGCCGGAGTTGGCACTTCACCAACGAGGAGTTCGAGTCCACGAGCAGGCGGGCAAAGAAAAGCGCGCTTACCAAGCCGAGTAACAGGCAAGCGGCCCTGAGCGATGGGCGCTCTTTCCAGCGAAGCGGATCGTGCAGGCGCGGCGGGGCTGGGATGGGCGAGCTGCTGGTCACGGGACTCGCGGTTGAGGTAGCGGCGGTGGTTTGGGCGAGTTCTTGACCAGGAGCAGACTATCAATGGCTGAGATCAGCCACGAGGCGATAAAGATGGCGAAGCCTCTTCCGATCGGACCGATGTGAGCGCGAAGTTCCGCGTTTGGCTCCGGGCTGTTTACAGCCGCCGAAAAGGCCCTGACAATTCCGAGGATAAATAGCAGGAACCCGGTAATTGCCAGCGCCAGAGTGAGGCTTCCAACGATCCAGCGGCGCGCCATCAACGACCCGAGCCCCGGCGTGAGGCCAAGGTTCACGGCAAGGCAACGCCAGGCGTAGTCCCGATCAATAGACCGGCTTGTCGATGTCGAAGATGTCCTCATAAAGGTAGAGGAACGCGAGTGTGGATACCGGGAACGTCACGAGCAGGCCGACGAGGCAAGCGACCGCGCCCAACACGTTGAAGAGGAACACCAGGATCAAGAAAACGAAGACCTGAAACCAGTGCTGAGTGACGACCTTCCGGGAAACTTCCATGCTCTCCCAGAAGCTGTACTTCTTATCGAGCAGCACCGGGACGGCAAAGATCCAGGCCACAGCGAGGTAGATGCCAGGGAGCACACATAAGACAAAACCGAGCACCGTGAGGATGCTGCGCACGACTTCCAGCACAATCAAGGGCCCCGCCAGCCTGCTGAAACCGACAAAGACATTCGTCACGGCGACACGATGCCCGCGCATGAGATTCATTAGGAAGGCGTAGTAGCCGCCGATCGCGAGCGCGTTGATCACCGTTTGCAGGACCGACCCGACAATCGTGAGCGTGATGTGCTGCGCGGTGGCAACCCCACCAGCGGGTGGACGGCCAGTGGTGCTCCCGGTGAGAAATCCGGTCAGCACGTAGCCGATCATGACCACGATCAGCAGGAGAATCTGCGCGGCGAGGATCAATCCGAGATGCTCTTTGAAAAGCGCCCAACTGCGGCTGAACGATTCCCCGATGCGAACGCGGTAATCGCGGCCGCGAATGTGTTCCGAGAGCAGGTGCGATTCCATGGCCGGCACACCGGCATCTGGAGTGATCTCTGGCTTGGGTCCGCCTCCGCCACCCACGCCCCCGGCGCTGAAGCTAGGAAACAGTGAGGCAAATTCGGGCATGGTTGATAAAGGCAGCCAGTCTGTGGATCCGTCGCGGCGGGCGAGCGTCTGGGCACCGGCACGATTCTCGAGAATCCACGCGCGCATTTGCTCAAAAGATGCGGGGCCATATTCGCGGCCATCAGCGCCGCGCATCCAATACTGCGTGGGAGGCGGCGGTGAGCTTTGGCCGTAGCCGGGGGAAGAAAGCTGGGGCTCCTGCGTTGGATTGCCACCGCTCGATGGGCCGACAGAAACCACAACGTCGCCCGGAGGAACATTGGGCGATGGCGGAGTCACTGAGGCGGCGCCTGCCGTTTCCGCAATGACGGCAGCGAACTCCGAGTAAGAGGAAAGCGGTTGCCATGGGCCGTCATTAAACTGGATGAGCGACCTCGCGGAAACGCGCCCTTGCCGGATCCAATCTGTCAGCTGCTCAGCGCTGACAGGGCCGTACTCCCGACCGTCCGCCCCGACGATTTTGTACATTGATTCGGTTTATCTGAGTCCGGGCAGTAAAGCAAGAAAGCGCGGAGCATAGCAGAATTGACGCAAGTCAATGAAAGGGCGGCCGTTGGCCATAAATGATGAGTGGAAAGATCATCGTTTGCGTCTAAATTGCGAATCCGAACGCCATGGCGTTGAAGCTCACAGCTTTGCTTATTGCCACTGGAACGCTGCTCTCGTTGAGGGCAGACGACTTCCAGGGGTCCACGCACCTCATGCCCTACGATGAGGACACGCTGCAATACAGCAAAGCCAGGGAAGACAACGCGATCAGCCGCTTGCAGGCGCGGATTGACTCGGGCGCGGTGAAGTTTGCCTGGGACGAGAAGTTCGGTTACCTGCCGGACCTACTGCGAGAGCTGAAGGTGGCGACGAACTCGCAATCGCTGGTGTTTTCGAAGACCTCTCTGCAACGCGAGCGCATTTCACCGAAGAACCCGCGCGCGCTTTATTTTAACGACGACATTTACCTGGGCTTCATTCCTGGGTCGCCGATCCTGGAAGTTTCGGTGGCGGATCCAAAGCTCGGGGGGGTCTTTTACACCTTCGAGCAGAAGCCGACCGAACGGCCGAAATTCACAAGGACGGACCAGTGCCTGGAATGCCATGCCTCCGCCAAGACAATGGGAGTTCCCGGGCATTTGCTGCGCTCATTTGAGACGGATTCGGCCGGCTCCGTGGATTTGGCGACAGGCACCTCCCTGCTAACGCACCGCACTCCCCTTGAGGAACGCTGGGGTGGCTGGTACGTGACTGGCGCACACGGGGATCAGTTGCATAGAGGAAACCTCATCGGGAAAGAGGCTTTCAAGCGACAAGCGACGGAGCCAAATCACAAAGGCAATTTGGATTCTCTGTCCGAATTTTTTGAGACGAAACACTACCCCGCCGCCTCCAGTGACATCGTCGCGTTGATGACCCTTGAGCATCAGGCGCACATGCACAATTTCATCACCCGGTTGAACTACGCTGGGACGCTGGCGATGGCGCAGTATGGGCATGTGAACTACCTGAAGAGCATCGTGGAAGCCTTTGTGCGCTACACCTTGTATGTGGAAGAAGCCCCACTGAAAGCTCCACTCAAGGGCAACACCCGATTCGCAGAAGACTTCGCAGCGCAAGGGCGGAAGGACAGCCAGGGAC
>Ga0196963_10000670_pt1 | contig 28105 bp, 19 predicted proteins | sample S1_5metaG_FD_148600 | JGI IMG/M metagenome (GOLD analysis project Ga0196963, IMG submission 148600) | Soil microbial communities from Anza Borrego desert, Southern California, United States - S1_5 | ecosystem: Environmental > Terrestrial > Soil > Desert | place: USA: California | collected...
CGCGCGCCAACCAGGTCAAGATGCTCGACCTCGAGCGCTGGAGCTACACCGCCAACGACGTCATCGGCCTGAACCGCTACGTCAACGGGATCCACGACGGCGATCGCGTCGGCTACCTGATCAGCGTCGGCCAGCACTTCACCGAGCACACCACGCTGCGCGCGCCGCGCACGCTGCCGGTCAGCGTGAAGCAGGTCGCCGGCCTGCCGTTCATCATCTCGGAGAGCACGTGGGTGCCGCCGATCAGCTACCAGGCCGAGGGGCCGTTCCTGGTCGCCGCGTACAGCGCGCTCAACGGCATGGACATCTACTACTGGTTCGCCATGGGCGGCGATCCGGGCTTCGACCGCACGATCAACAAATGGCAGTGCGCGAATCCGGCGATCATGGGCGGCTGGCCGTCGGCGGCGCTGATGTTCCGCAAGGACTACATCGCGCGCGGCAAGCCGGCGGTGCACGAGGAGCGCCGGCTCGACGACCTGTGGCCGGCGCGCGGCATCCTGATCGCCGAGGACGAGGGCTTCGACCCCAACCGCGATTCCGCGATGCCCAAGGAATCGACCGTGCAGCAGGGCGTCGATCCGCTCGCCTACCTGGTCGGTCCCGTCGAGGTGGTGTACGGCGGCGACCCGGCGAAGAACGCGGTCGACGACCTCGCCAAGCGCATCGACGTCCAGAACAAGACGGTGACCAGCAACACCGACCAGCTGCGCTTCGACCACGGCCGCGGGATCTGCACGCTCGACGCGCCCAAGGCGCAGGGCGTCACCGGCTTCCTCGCGCAGTCGGGCAGCTTCCCGCTGTCGACGGTGTCCATCGAATCGAAGGCCGACTACGCGACGATCCTCGCCGTGGCGCTCGACGACAAGCCGCTCAAGCAGTCGGCCCGCATCCTGGTCAACGTCACCAGCGTGTGCCGGCCGTACGGGTGGAAGGTCACGCCGACGTCGTTCGCGTACGACAAGCGCCCGGTCGACGGCTTCCGCATCGACGACACCGGCTCGACGCCCTGGAACGTGAACCTGGTCCCGGCGACGCTGACCGTCAGGAACCCGAAGCTGAAGAAGGCGACGCTGCTCGATCCGAACGGCATGGCGGTGCGCGAGGTGGCGGGGCGATCGGCGGGAGGGGCGTTCACGATCGAGCTGCCCCCGGACACGCTGTACCTCGTGCTCGAGTAGCCGCCGCCGAACCGATCGCCGCGGGACGTCCATGCTGCCGGTGGCAGCCGGTCGACGCGCTCTTCTCATCCCGCGACGCGCGCCGATGGTCGCCGCATGATCCCGCCGCGCGAGGAGCCGACGACCGGAGCGCCCGCGCCGCGACGCGCCTTCAGCGTCCGCGCCGTCGCGATCGGCATCCTCCTGGCGCTGGCGCTGGCGTGGCTCGCGCCGTGGAACGACTGGTTCCTGCGCAACGCCTACCTCTTCAACAACTTCCTGCCGCCGGTCGTCTCGGCGCTGCTGCTGCTCGTCGCCGTGGTCGTCAACCCGCTGCTCGGCCGGCGCCGGCTGGCGCGCGGCGAGCTGGCGGTGATCGCCGCGCTCGTCCTCGCCGCAGGGGGGCTGTCGTCGATCGGCTTCGCGCGCTACTGGACGATCGCGGTGACCGCGCCGGCGCGGATGCTCGCGCGCGAGCCCGGGCGGGCGCTGCGCGTCCCGCTCGACGACCGCGCGCGCGCGCGCCTGCGCGACGAGCTCGCGGCGACCATGCGCGGCGACTTCGCGCGCCAGGACGCGGATGGGAACGGTGCGCTGGACCGCGACGAGGCGTGGGGCGGCGCGGCGCGCGTCGCCGGCGACGACCGCGACGGCGACGCCCGTCTGTCGGTCGAGGAATACGTCGCCGCGCGCCTCGCGCGCGATTCGCGCGCGTCGGCGACCTGGCGCTGGGCGCTGCCGGCCGACCTCTTCCTCGGCGTCGCCGAGGCGGGTCCGGGGGATCCGGACGATGCCGAGTTCCGCCGCGTCGTGGACGGCTACCTCGACGGCGCCCACCAGTCGTCGCAGCCGCGCGTCGAGCACCGCGCGCGGGTCACGTGGCGCGGCGCCGATCAGGCGCTGCACGAGCGCGAGCTGGCGCTCTCCGGGGCGGTGCGCGAGCGCTTCCCCCGCGCCGGCGCGATCGACCTCGACGAGCCGTTCGGCGACGCGCTGCTGCGCGCGCGGGCGGGCGATCGCGTCGACACGCCCGCGGGTCCGGTCGAGGTGCTGGCGGTCGAGCCGCCGCCGCCGGTGCCGTGGGACGCGTGGCTGGGCGTCGCGCTGGGCTGGGCGCCGCTGATCGTCGGCCTGTGCCTGGCCTCGGTGTGCGGCGCGTTCCTGGTGCGGCGGCAGTGGATCCACCACGAGCGGCTGGCCTACCCGATCTCGAACGTCACCTACGCGCTGCTCGACGATCCCGCGCCCGGCCGGCGGGTGCCGCCGGTGCTGGCGACGCGCGCGTTGCGCATCGCCTTCGCCCTGTCGTTCGCGATCGTCTCGTGGCGCGCGCTCGCCATGCTCGGCTGGGTCCCGGTCAGCGTCGCGCTCGAGCTCGACCTCGTGCCGCTGTTCGGGCATCAGCCGTGGGTCTACGGCCTCGACCACTGGTGGCTGATGAGCCCGCGCGTGTACTTCACCTTCATCGGCCTGGTCTTCCTCGTCCCGACCGAGGTCGGCTTCAGCCTGTGGTTCTTCTTCGTCGCGCAGTGGTTCGTGACCATGCTGTTCCGCTCGACCGGCCACGACCTGACCTGGCACCACGCGCGGCAGTTCGCGTTCGGCTCGTGGACGACGATCGCGCTGCTCATCCTGTGGCTCGGCCGCGCCTACTACCTGCGCGTGCTGCGCGCGGCGCTCGGCTTCTCGCGCGACCCGATCGCGCGCGCCGCCGCGCCGTGGGCGTGGGGCGTGATCGTCGGAGCGGCGGTGATCGCCGGCTGGATGGTCGCGCACGGCGCGCCGCTCGGCGCCGCGTGCGCGGTCAGCGCCGGGCTGCTCGGCCTGCTGCTGGTGGCGGCGCGCGGCATGGCCGAGACCGGCGTGCCGATCATCGTCTTCCCGCAGGTCCTCGACGGCTACATCCACGCCACCGTCGGCTTCGGATTGCCGCTCGGCGCCGCGATGCCGCTGGTGCTGCTCGGCATGTGCCTGAGCGACAGCCGCGAGGCGCTGCTGCCCTACGCGCACAGCGCCGCGCATCTCGCCGACCGGGTCGACGCGCCGGCGCGTCGGCTCAGCGCCCTGATGATCGCGGTCGCCATCGCCGCGGCGGCGATCGGCTGCGCGGCGATGATCTGGTTCGCGTACCACGGCAGCGGCCACTCGCACCCGAGCATGCCGTACGCGACGGTCATGGACGGCGCGGCCTGGCGGACCGAGGACGTGCCCGGCCGCGCGGAGATGGTCGCGACCTCGCGCGGCGAGGATCTCGTCGCGATCGGCCTCGGCGCCGTCGTCACCGGCGCGATCGGCATCGCGCGGATGCTCCTCGCCTGGTGGCCGTTCCATCCCCTCGGCCTCGCCTTCGCGATCGGCTACGGCGCGCAGGCGGGATGGTTCTCCTTCTTCATCGCCTGGCTGGCCAAGCTCCTGACCCTGCGCTACGGCGGCGTGCACCTCTACCGCCGCCTGGTTCCCGCCGCGATCGGCCTGGCGATGGGCGAGGCCATGGCGCTGTGCGTCTATTCGCTCGCCAAGGCGATCGTCTTCGAGGCCACCGGCGCGCGGATGCCGGCCTACCACTACGCGCTGCCGCCCTGACGCGTCGCCGCCACGAGGCGTGGCGGTCTCCGGCGTGTGCGAGGGCGCGAGTCGTCAGCCTGCTTCGGCGCCGGGTTGCGCGCGACGTGAGGCGAGCAGGCGGAAACTCATGTTCACCCGATCGGCTTCGCAGGGCTTCGTCGGCGCGCGCGCGAGATCATCGCCAGGTAACGACGCCCGCAGGAGAATCGCGTGACGAAACTCGCAGATGCCATCGCCGGCCTCGCCGCGGCCGTGCTCGCGGCGACCGGCGCTCTCGGCGCAGACATCGCGCTGGTGCATCCACGGCCGCTGGTCGGTTATGATCCGGACTGGTCCACCGACACGCCCGGACGCTGGCTGGCCTTCACCGCCGCCGTGGACCCGACGAACGGAGCGACGCTGGCGACGACCGACGTGTTCCTGCTCGATACGTCGACGGGGTCCTATCGGAACGTGAGCGCCGAGGCCGGGCTGCCATCCGGGGCGAACGAGCGCTACACCTCGCTCAGCGGCGACGCGCGGTTCGTGGTGTTCGTGATGGCGGAGACCGATGGCCTCGAGCGGGTCGTGTGGCTCGACCGATCGACCCGCGCGCGAGATCATCGCCACGAGCGGCGATGCCGCGGGCTCGAGGGGGCTGCTGCTCCATCCGCATGGCGTCAGCGACGACGGACGCTTCGTCGCCTGGCGTCCGCGGATCCTCACGCCCGACAGCGAGCCCGGACATGAGGAGTACGTGTACGCCTACGACGTCCATGACCGGCTCGCGCGGACGACGCGCCGCATCGCGACCTACGATCCGCCATCCCGCTACGAGCCCGTGGACGGGCCGCTGCTCAGCGCCGACGGCCGCGTCGTCGCGTTCGTCACCGAGCGCGCGCTCGTCGCCGACGACGGCAATGGCGCGATCGACGTCTACGTCTACGAGACCGCCACCGGCACGATCCAACTCGGCAGCCGCACCGATGCGGGCGACGTCTCTGCCGAAGGCTCGTATTTCCCCGCGGTGAGCGCCGACGGCCGCTACCTCGCCTTCGTCACCGCCCCTATCTCTGGAACCATCACCGGTGCGAGGCGCATCCACGTTCGCGATCGCCTCATCGGCGGGGTCCGCTCGATCGACGCGGGCATCGACCTGTACTTCAACGGCAATTACGGATCGCAGAACCTCGGCATCGACCGCGTCGGACGCTTCGTCACCTGGGAGAACGAGTACGCGCGGGGTGGGCGTCAGATCTTCCGCTGGGACCGCAACCTCGACGCGGCCGTCGAGGTCCTGCCGGAAACCATCGGCGACCTGACCCCACGCGAGGCGCGCCACCCGCGGATGTCGGGCGATGGCCGCCGGATCTTCTTCGTCACCGACGCTCTCGACGCCGACGCCGGTTCGACCTGGGTGGCGACCTTCGCGGATGGCGCGACCGCGCCGTTCGCCCGGATCAACTTCCAACCCGCTGGATCAGCCACGCCTGCTGGCTATGTCGCCGATACCGGCCTCGTGTTCGGCTCGCGGGGCAACGGCCTGACGTACGGCTGGAGTTCAGCGAACGCGAGCGGGCGGGACCGCGATGATGCGCGCTCGCCGGACCAGCGTCACGACACCCTCGTGCACATGCGCGTGCCGACGTGGGAGATCGCCGTGCCCAACGGGATCTACGACGTCCAGGTGACGAGCGGCGATCCCAGCTTCATCGACAGCGTCGTCGACATCCTCGTCGAAGGAGCTCCGATCGTCGTCGGCCGGCCGACCGCCGCCCGGCGCTGGTTCTCCGGCCATCGCCGGATCACGGTGGGCGATGGCCGGATCAGCCTGCGCGCCGGCCCGACCGCGGCGAACGTCAAGCTGTGCTTCGTCGACATCCACCGCGTCAGCGGCGTCGCGACGGCCTTCGCCGCGAAGGTGAACTTCCAGCCGGCGTCGACGACCGTGCCGATTGGCTACGTGCCCGACAGCGGCGCCGTCTTCGGCCCGCGCGTCAACGGATTCACGTACGGATGGAACCGGTCGAACCCGACGACGCGCGACCGAGGCATCGAGATGGACGAGCGCTACGACACACTGATCCACACCCAGCGTGCGGAGAACCCCGATGCGGTGTGGGAGATCGCTGTCCCGAACGCGCCGTACGAGGTACGGGTGGTCATGGGCGACCCGGCGTTCGCCGACAGCACCCATGACGTTCTCGTCGAGGGGGCGCGCGCCTTCACGAGTCCGTGGGTCGGCGTGGGCGGTTGGCTCGACGACACCGTCGACATCGAGGTCCGCGATGGACGCGTCACGCTGCGCAACGGCCCGGACGCGCGCAACGCGAAGCTGTCGTTCATCGACCTGGTCGCAGTCCCGACCGGGCCAGGCTGAACCGCCCTTGGCTAGGACTACGGTCAGTCCGATGAGGGCGGAGGTTCAGGCCTTCAACGACGCCATGTCGATGACGAAGCGGTAGCGGACGTCCTGGCGGAGCATGCGCTCCCAGGCCTCGTTGATCCGCTGCATGGGGATGACCTCGACGTCGGACGCGATGCCGTGCTCGCCGCAGAAGTCGAGCATCTCCTGGGTCTCGGCGATGCCGCCGATCGCCGATCCGGCGAAGCGGCGGCGGCCGAGGATCAGGCTGAAGACGGCGGTCGGCAGGGGCTCGTACGGCGCGCCGACCGTGACCAGCGTGGCATCGACCTTCAGCTGCGCGAGGTAGGCGTTGATGTCGTGCGGCGCCGACACCGTGTCGAGGATGAGGTGGAACGTGCCGTGGTGGCGCCGCATCGCGTCGCCGTCGCTCGAGACCACCACCTCGTGCGCGCCGAGCGCGAGCGCATCCTGCGTCTTGCGCGGCGAGGTGGTGAACAGGACGACGTGGGCGCCGAACGCGCGCGCGAACTTGATCCCCATGTGGCCGAGGCCGCCGAGGCCGACGACGCCGACCTTCTGGCCGGGTCCGACCTTCCAGTGGCGCAGCGGCGACCACGTGGTGATGCCCGCGCACAGCAGGGGCGCGGTCGCCGCGAGGTCCATCCCCGGCGGGACGCGCAGCACGAACGCCTCGTCGACCACGATCGAGCGCGCGTAGCCGCCGTAGGTGTGTCCGCCGAGGTGCGGATCGGGGCTGTTGTAGGTCAGGACCACCTTCGGGCAGTACTGCTCGAGACCGGCGCCGCACTGCTCGCAGCCGCGGCAGGAATCGACCATGCAGCCGACCGCGGCGAGATCCCCCGCAGCGAAGCCGGCGACGTCGCCGCCGACGCGCGTGACGCGGCCGACGATCTCGTGGCCGGGAACGCACGGGTAGATGGCGTTGCGCCACTCGTCGCGCGCGGTGTGGAGATCCGAATGGCAGACGCCGCAGTAGAGGATCTCGATCTCCACGTCGGTGGGACGGGGCTCGCGGCGGGTGATCGACAACGGCGCGAGCGGCCCCGCCGCGTGGCTGACGCCGTAGGCGGGGACCGGCGTCGGGTTCTTGTCGACGGTGGGATGCGACGCGACATCTGCGGTGAGGGTCGTCATGGCGGGATCCGATCGGTGTCGAGGTGGTGCGCGTCGCACCGACCTCGGTCGACGCGACGTGATCAGAGGTCGATTCTAGCCTCTCCCGCCGGGTGCCACGTCGTCATCGCGGCATCCTCCTCGCAGGCGCGCGCGCCGCGCGGATCCGCTGAGTCGAATGACGTCGGTGCGCGCCGGAGCAGCGAGCGGCGGCTCGACCTGAGGCGCATCGCGCATCGACGCGCGCGTTGCAGACGCGTCGGATCGACCTACCGGGCGGCCGATCTTCGCGTAATTCGGCCGGACGAGGATCCCCATGGCGAACAGCGTCGGCTACCACGAACCGTTCGAGCGCCTGCCCGACCAGGTGCGCGACATGCATCGCGCGCTGACATCGCTGCAGGAGGAGCTGGAGGCGGTGGACTGGTATCGGCAGCGCGCCGAGGTCTGCCACGATGCGCAGCTGCGCGACATCCTGCTGCACAACATGCGCGAGGAGGTCGAGCACGCGGCGATGGTCCTCGAGTGGCTGCGCCGCCAGTCGCCCGACATCGACCGCCACCTGCGGACCTACCTGTTCACCGAGAAGCCGATCACCGAGATCGAGCACGAGCACGAGCCCGACCAGGAGTAGCGCCAGGACGTCGCCCATCGTGGCGGCCCGCTGCCACACAATGGTCTGCGCGACACCACTCCACATCCCGAGGGGAAACCGCATGGCCAAGGTCCACGTCGTCTTCTACAGCATGTACGGCCACGTCTGGCGCATGGCCGAGGCCGTCGCGGTCGGCGCGCGGTCGGTCGGCGGCACCGACGTCGCGGTGCTCCAGGTCGCCGAGACCCTTCCCCGCGAGGTGCTCGACAAGATGCACGCGACGCAGGCGAAGCAGGCGTTCGCCCACGTCCCGATCGCCAGGCCGGAGCAGCTGGTCGAGGCCGATGCGATCATCTTCGGCATCCCGACGCGCTACGGCAGCACGCCGGCGCAGATGCAGGCGTTCCTCGACGCGACGGGCCAGCTGTGGGCGAAGGGGGCGCTGATCGGCAAGGTCGGCAGCGCGTTCACCTCGACGGCGACCCAGCACGGCGGCCACGAGACCACGATCATCTCCTTCAGCAGCTTCCTGTACCACCAGGGCATGGTGATCGTCGGCTGCCCGTACGCGGCGAAGGGGCTGAGCGTCCTGGACGAGATCAGCGGCGGTTCGCCGTACGGCGCCGGGACCATCGCCGGCTCGAGCGGCGAGCGCCAGCCGTCGGCGAACGAGCTGGAGATCGCGCGCTTCCAGGGCGCGCACGTCGCGCGCATCGCGGCGGCGCTCGTCGCCGCCGGCATCGGCAGGTAGGCGGGTCCCGAGGGGGGGCGAGCGGTGCGACCGCATCCGCGCGCGCGACGCGCCGCGCGGGGGCGCGGGACCCGCTCAGCCGCTGGTGCAGCGCGCGGCGATCGCGGCCATGCCGGCATCGCGCGCGGTCATCTCGTCGGCGTGCATGATCGTCGTGCGCGCCTCCGCGAGGTCGGTGACGATTGCGACGGCCGCCGCGCCGCAGGCGTAGACGCTGATGATCCTGCCGAGGCCCGTCTCGTCGGCTCCTTCGAGCGCGTCCTCGTTGACGATGCGGTCGACGGTGGAGATCCCGCCCCGGTCGCAGCGGGTGTGCCGCGCGACGAGCTCGCTCAACCGGAAGCCGGCGGTGCTCAGGGTCTCGAGCGCCATCCGGGTGATCCGCAACCTGCCGAGCGGGAAGTCGCGCGTCGTGGTCGTCGACATGGTGGCTCCTTGGCATGCCGGAGCGTACGCCGGTCGGTGAGCGACGGATGAACGCGTGATAAGCAGCCGGTGTCGGCGCGTTCGAGTGACGCCCGGGGCTCGCGACTCGATCGCACAGGTCGGGCCGGTCAGGGAAGCGCGGTATCAGGTGCCGATCGGACGTCGTGGCGGTCCTGCGCGGCCCGTCGCTACGCGCGGCGTACTCGGGGCCTTCATCGATGCTTCATGGCCCACCCCATCATCCCGCTCCGTCACCCCGGCCATCACCACCCCCCGCGTCCGCTCTGCGCGACCGACCTCCCCAGGAAACATCCGCCCATGAAGCTCGTGAAGTCCCTCTCCGTGATCGCGCTCGGAAGCGCCTGCATCCCGGCGATCCACGCCGTCTCGATCAGCGATGACGTGGTCAAGCTCGGCGTCGGCGTGCGCCTGCAGACGCGCGCGCAGGTCGCGGACTCGGACGCCGCGAACGGCGACGAGTTCAACGTCCAGAACGGCGGCACGGGCAGCAACGACCCGGTCGACTTCTCGATCCGGCGCGCGCGGCTGATGTTCACCGGCAGCTATGGCGCCGACTGGAAGTTCAACGCCACGCTGCAGAACGACAACGTCGACAACACCGGCGCCAGCAACGCCAACCGCGCGACCGCGATCCGGTACGCGTGGGTCGAGCGCGCCTTCAAGATGGACGGCGATATGGCGCACCTGGTCAAGGTCGGCCTCGACAAGCCGTTCTTCAACGCCGCGGACGTCATGAGCTCGAGCCGCATGCTCTTCCCGACCAAGCCCGCGACGGATAGCGCGACGCCGTCGACGATGCGGCCGCGCGGCGTCGGCCTGTCCTACAAGTTCGCCCATCCGATGTTCATCATCGGCGCCGACATCCAGAACAACGTCACCGCCAAGCCGGCGACGGGGTTCTTCGGGAACGCCGAGGCGCAGGATATCGACGAGGGCCTCTTCTACAGCGCTCGTGCCGAGTTCACGCCGCTGTTCGACGCCGAGTGGTTCGACGCCAAGCGCAGCGAGTCGTATGTCGGCAAGGAAGGCCACCACCTGATGATCGGCCTGAAGTACGGCGCCAATGACGAGGCGATCGGCGGCGCGGCGACGGTGTCGCGGACGCTGACGACGACGACCGGTTACGGCGCCGACGTGCTCTTCCACTGGAACCAGATCACCTTCTCTGGCGACTACTTCGCCTTCAACACCGAGGTCGAAGCCGCCAACACCCCGACGACGGTGGTCGAGACGGACGTCGATTCGCAGGTCATCTCGGCGCAGGTCGGTTACGCGTTCCCGCTCGGCGGCGACTACGTGCTCGAGCCGGCGCTGCGCTACGCGATCATCGACCTCGACACCGACATCGACAACGTCGCGACCAACTACAGCGGCGTGGCCGATGCCGAGCACGGCTTGTCCGGCGACGAGATCGAGGTGGGCCTGAACCTCTACCTCGACGGCCACAACAACAAGCTGAGCCTCGCGTACTCGATGTGGAACGCGGAGGACGGCGACGCCGACGCCAACGTCGTCCGCCTGCAGCACCAGCTGAACTTCTGATCGACGGCGTCGAAGCGGCGCCGATGGCCATCGCGGCCGTCGGCGCCGGATCTCGCTCTCGGTGCACGGTGAAGGCGCTGCGCCCGAACGGCGTCGGTCAAGCCGAGATGCCGTGACGCGCCCGGAAGTGCCTCCACAGGCGCGTCGTCATGGTCGGCGCATCCTTGTCGCTCTCGACGATGACCGTCTCGCGGTTCGGGCCGCGCCTGATGAACGACTTGCTCGTGAGCGGATTCACCGAGCGGGTCGCCACGAACGCCTCGTGGGTCTTCTGCTGGCCGAAGACGTAGATGCGCCCGTCGTGCAGCTCCTCGGCGTAGTACGGCGCGAACGCTCCCTTCTCGACGTAGCTGCCCGGCGTCGGCGGCGTGCCGGGCGCTGCCGTCGCGCGGGGCTCCGGGGAACCTCCGCAGCCACCGAGGACGAGCGAGACGAGAAGGGTGCTGGTGACGGCGGCGCGCATGACGGGCTCCTGTGCTGGAGCATCGTGCGCTGGTCGGTGAACGGAGGATGAGCCGTCGATGAAGCCGCCGTGAAGCGCCGCCTCAGGCGCTGGCGACCAGCGTCGGCGCCGGGGCTTCCTTCTTGGTCGCGCGCCGCTTGCGCTGTGCCGCGGCCTTCGCGCGCGCCTGGGACGCCCGGCGCTTCTTCCTCTTGGCGGCTCCGGCCTTGTCGGCCTCGTCGGGCTCGCCCGCGCGCTTCAGCCACCGGACGACCGCGCGCACGCGGTCACGGCACTCCGCGCCGGCCATGCCGTCGTCGCGCAGGCGTTTGGCGAAGCGGCGGAAGTTCTTCGGCTTCGCGATCCAATCGGCGAGCGCCCCGGCGGCGAATTCCTCGATCGGCAGCCCGATCGCCTCGGCCATCGCCGCGACCGCCGCGGCATGGCGCTTGGCGAGGATCAGCCGGATGGGTTCGGATGCGGACATGACGAGGCTCCTGGGGAGGCAGAGCCTAGGCCCGCTCGGCGGCCGGCCTGTGAATTCCGAATGAAGAGCCGCACGCGCAGCCCACCGCGGCGTCACCGATCGCCCGACGGTGGCGACGCGAGGCCCCCCACGCCGTCGCGCCGGCGAGCGCCCTCTTGCCGCGATCTTCATCATTCCTTCATGGATGCGCCTACCGTTGCCAGCGCCCGGACCGCCCACCGCCAGCCACGAGGCACCCCATGCGACTCGACCGTCCGCTCCGCCGCCTGCTCTCCGCCGCCGCCGTCGCGGCCTGCATCTCCCTCGGCCATGCCGCGGTCGAGCTCGATGAGGCGCTCCCCGAGTACCAGCCGACCACCGGCGTCTCCGGCAGCCTCGCCAGCGTCGGGTCGGACACGCTCAACAATCTCATGACCTTCTGGGCCGAGGGGTTCCAGGAGCTCTACCCGACGGTGAAGATCGAGATCGAAGGCAAGGGCTCGTCGACCGCGCCGCCCGCGCTGACCAAAGGCACCGCCCAGCTCGGGCCGATGAGCCGCGAGATGAAGAAGGAGGAGGTCGACGCCTTCGAGAAGAAGTGGGGCTACAAGCCGACCGCGATCGCGGTCGCGATCGACGCGCTCGCGGTGTTCGTGCACAAGGACAACCCGGTGACGAGCCTGACCATGCAGCAGGTCGACGCGATCTTCTCGAGCAGCTACAAGCGCGGCGGCACGAACGCGGCGACGTGGGGCGACGTCGGCCTGACCGGCGAGTGGGCGGCGAAGCCGATCTCGCTGTACGGCCGCAACAGCGCCTCGGGCACCTACGGCTACTTCAAGGAGCACGCGCTGAAGAAGGGCGACTTCAAGTCGTCGGTGAAGGAGCAGCCGGGTTCGTCGACGGTCGTCCAGGGCGTGGCCAACGACCTCGGCGGCATCGGCTACTCGGGCATCGGCTACCTGGTATCCGGCGTGCGCGCCGTGCCGCTCGCCGACAAGAAGGAGGCGGTCGAGGCGACCTACGTCAACGCCGAGAACGGTTCGTACCCGCTGTCGCGCTACCTGTACGTCTACATCAACAAGAAGCCGGGCAGCGCGCTCGATCCGCTCACCGGCGAGTTCCTCAAGTTCGTGCTGTCCAGGGGCGGGCAGCAGGTCGTCATCAAGGACGGCTACTTCCCGCTGACGGCGAAGGTCGCCGAGGGCGTCCACGAGGCGTTGAAGTGACGCGTCGCCCGCCGGCGATGTCGGGGATCGGCCACCTGGGCGACGCCGCGGCGTCGCCGGCGCGACGGGGATAGACGATGGCGGACGGCGCGACGACGGGACCCGACATCGACGCCGCGCGCTTCTCGACGGCGCGCGCCACCCTCGCCGCCGACCGCTTCATGACGGTGTTCATCAAGACGGGCGGCGTCGGCGTCATCATCGCGGTCTTCGGCATCTTCGTGTTCATCCTGTGGAAGGTGATCCCGCTGTTCCGCCCGGCGCGGGTCGAGCTGGCCTCGACCTACGGCCTCGGGACGATCGCGCCCGCCGACGTGCTGGCGATCGGCGTCGACGAATGGGGTTCGACGCCGTTCGCGTTGCGCCGGGACGGGGTCGTCGCCTTCGCCCATGGCGAGGACGGCCGGGCCGTCGCCGAGATCGCCACGGGGATGACCGTCGCGTGCGCCGCGCTCCGGCCGCAGGATCTGCTGCTCGCGGTCGGCGGCGACGACGGTCGCGCGGCGATGGTGCAGATCGAGTACGCGGCCGAGGTCATCGACGGCGTGCGGTCGATGACGCCGAGCATCGCGGTGACGCCGATCGGCGGATTGCCGGCGGAGCCCATCCGCGCGATCGCGCACGGTGGCGAGGGCGACGCCGCCGTGCTCGCGGTCATCCAGGGCGCGCCGGGTGGCGCTCCGTCGGCGCGCGCCGCGCTGCTGCCCGAGGCCGGCGAGGACGGCGAAGCCCTGACGCCGACGATCGTCGACCTGACGGCGCGCATCGACGGCGAGGCGCGCCACATCCTGGTCGACGACGACGGCGAGAACGTGGTCATCGCCAACCACAGCGGCTGGTGCTGGTCCTTCGCCCGCGACGACGACGACTTCGTCCTGCGCCAGACGCCGTTCCGGCCGTTCGGCGACCGCGCCGACGCGACGATCGCGAGCATGGGCTGGCTGTTCGGCGACGTCTCGCTGGTGTTCGCCGGCGGCGATGGCGCCAACCGCGTCTACAGCCTCTACCCGCACGCCGGGGGCGGCCGCCTGTTCGGCCGCACCAAGGAACTCGACGCGCTGCCCGGGGCGGCGACGGCGTACGCCCATGGCACGCGCAACAAGAGCTTCCTGCTCGGCGCCGACCGCGCCCTGTCGCTGCGCTTCGCGACCACCGAGGACGTACGCTGGGAGCGCGAACTCGACCACACGCCGATCCGCCTCGCCGTCAGCGGCAAGAACGAGCACATCGCCAGCCTCGGCGATGACGGCCGCATGCGCGTGTACCACCTCGCCGATGCGCATCCCGAGGGCGGCCTCGCCGCGTTCTTCTCCGCGATCTGGTACGAGGGCTCGAGCGCGCCGAGGTACGAATGGCAGTCGTCGAGCGCGACCGACGACTCCGAGCCGAAGCTGTCGCTGGTCCCGATCATCTTCGGCACGCTCAAGGGCACGTTCTACGCGCTGCTGTTCGCCGTGCCGATCGCCCTGCTCGGCGCGATGTACACCGCCGAGTTCATGTCGCCGCGGCTCAAGCAGGTCGTCAAGCCGGCGATGGAGATCATGGCGTCGCTGCCGTCGGTCGTGCTCGGTTTCCTCGCCGCGCAGTGGCTGGCGCCGGCGATCGAGACCCGGGTGCCGGCGATCCTCGTGCTGATCGTCCTGCTGCCGACGGTCGCCTGCGCCTTCGGCTGGGCGTGGTCGCGGCAGTCGCCGCGGATGCGCGCCCGCCTCAAGCCGGGCTCGGAGTGGCTGGCGCTCATGCCGGTGATGCTGCTCACCGCGTGGGCGTCGTGGCGCATCGGGACCTGGCTCGACGGCGCGCTGTTCGGCGGCGACTTCCGCGCGTGGTGGCCGCGCGTCACGGATTCGCCCTTCGAGCAGCGCAACTCGCTGGTGGTCGGCTTCATGATGGGTTTCGCGGTCATCCCGATCATCTTCACCATCGCCGAGGATTCCCTGGCCAACGTGCCGAAATCGCTGCGTTCGGCGTCGCTGGCCCTGGGCGCGACCCGCTGGCAGACCGCGATGCGCGTGGTGACGCCGACGGCGTCGGCGGGCATCTTCTCGGCGCTGATGATCGGCTTCGGCCGCGCGATCGGCGAGACCATGATCATGGTCATGGCCACGGGCAACACCCCGATCATGGAATGGAACATCTTCAATGGCCTGCGCACCATCACCGCGACCATCGCCGTCGAATTGCCCGAGCATCCCGAGAACAGCACGGTGTTCCGCACCCTGTACTTCGCCGCGCTGCTGCTCTTCCTGCTGACCTTCGTCATCAACACCGCCGCCGAGCTCCTGCGCCAGCGGCTGCGCGAGAAGTACCGCACGGTATGAGCGATCCCGCCGCATCCCCGAGCGAGCCCGTCCGGGCCGTCCGCCGCGCGAACACCTCGCCGGCCGGCGAGCCGTTCGTCTGGCTGACCGCCCTCGGCGTGACCGTCGGCGTGGCCATGGTCGTCGGGCTGCTCGGCGTGATCATCGCCAACGGCGTCGGCGTCTTCTGGCCGCGCCGCGTGGTCGAGGTCGCCTACGTCGACGGCGGCAAGCCGGCGCGGCTCCTGGGCGTGGTCGCGCTCGAACGCGAGAAGCGCGCGATCGGCGCGTCCGGGACCGAGACCCAGTACTACGTTGCCAACCGCGAGTACCGCGGCATGGCCTTCGTCTTCGTCGACGACGCGGCGGTGAGCGAGCGCTCGTATCCGCGCGACGTCGTGCGCATCGAGCGCGAGAAGGACGGCGAGGTCATCGGCATGCCGGTCGAGCTGCGCCGCCTCGGCGAGGCGCCACTGGCGGCCAACGATCCCCGCTTCCCCGCCGCGCTCGACCACGCGGTCGCCGCCGCCGATGAGCGCAGGGGGGCCATCGCGACGCTGCTGGCCGAGAAGGGGGCGATCGACGCGCGCATCCAGCAAGGACGTCTGCGCGGCGGGGACGACGGCGAGCGCGCGCGTCTCGAGGAGCGGTCCATCGCGCTGCGCGAGCGCGCGGCCGAGCTGCGCAAGCGCGAGGCGCAGGAGGTGCTCGTCCTCGATCTGATAGGCGGCGACGAACGCCGCATCCGCGCCGACGCGATCGTCGACTGGTACTTCCCCAACCGCCTCGGACCGATGGAGCGCGTCGGCCACTTCCTCGGCGCGATGTGGGCGTTCGTCTCGGGCACGCCGCGCGAATCGAACACCGAGGGCGGCGTCTTCCCGGCGATCTTCGGCACGCTGGTCATGACCGTGATGATGAGCCTGTTCGTCGTGCCGTTCGGCGTCCTGGCGGCGATCTACCTGCGCGAATACGCCGCGCAGGGTCCGTTCGTGCGGGCGGTGCGCATCGCGATCAACAACCTCGCCGGCGTGCCGTCGATCGTCTTCGGCGCCTTCGGCTTCGGCTTCTTCGTCTACGTCCTCGGCGGTCGGATCGACGAGCTGTTCTACGCCGACCGGCTGCCGACCTCGACCTACGGCAACGGCGCGATCATCTGGGCGGCGCTGACGCTGGCGCTGATGACCCTGCCGGTGGTGATCGTCGCGACCGAGGAGGCGATCGCCGCGGTACCGCGCGGCGCGCGCGAGGGGTCGCTGGCGTGCGGCGCCTCGAAGTGGCAGACCATCGCCAAGATCGTCCTGCCGGCGTCCGTGCCCGGCATCCTCACCGGCGCGATCCTCGCCATGGCGCGCGGCGCCGGCGAGGTCGCGCCGCTGATCCTGGTCGGCGTGGTCAAGCTCGCCCCGAGCCTGCCGCTGAGCGCCTCGTACGATCCGGGCGACGTCATCCCCGGCGTCCACACCAGCGCGAAGTTCATGCACCTCGGCTTCCACATCTTCGACCTCGGCTTCCAGTCCCCCGACTCGGACGCCGCGCGGCCGATGGTGTTCGCCACCACCCTGCTGTTGATCGTGCTGGTGCTCGTGCTCAATCTGAGCGCGATCCTCCTGCGCGACCGCCTGCGCCGGAGGTTCGCCGTCTCGGCGTTCTGACACCATGAAGGCCAGCCCGATGACCATCGAACGCACCGCCGCGGACTCCTCCGCCGTGAGACCGGCCGACGGCGATCCAGCGCCGATGACCGCGCCCACGGCCACGCCCAGGGCCGCGCCGACGGCCGCGATCAGCCCCGCCGATGCCGGCGCCGCCGCGCCGCCGCTGAGCGCGCCGGGCTACCTCAGCGTGCGCGACTACGATTTCTTCTACGGCGCCCACCAGGTGCTCTTCGCCATCAACCTCGAGATCCCCGCCCGGCAGGTCACCGCCTTCATCGGGCCGTCGGGCTGCGGCAAGTCGACGCTGCTGCGCAACTTCAACCGCATGAACGACCTGGTCGACGGCGTCCACCACCGCGGCGACATCGTCATGGGCGGCGAGACCATCTACGACCCGACGCTCGAGGTCACGAGCCTGCGCAAGCGCGTCGGCATGGTCTTCCAGAAGTCGAACCCGTTCCCGAAGTCGATCTACGAGAACGTCGTCTACGGCCTGCGTGTGGCCGGCGGCTACGCCAAGCACGACCTCGACCAGGCGTGCGAGGTGGCGCTGCGCGCCTCGGCGCTGTGGGACGAGGTCAAGGACCGCCTCCAGGCGAGCGCGCTCGGCCTCTCCGGCGGCCAGCAGCAGCGCCTGTGCATCGCCCGCGCCATCGCCATCCGCCCCGAGGTGCTGCTGATGGACGAGCCGTGCTCGGCTCTCGACCCGATCGCGACCGGCAAGATCGAGGAGCTGATCGTCGAGCTCAAGCAGCGCTACACGGTGGTGCTGGTGACCCACAACATGCAGCAGGCGGCGCGCTGCTCGGACAACACCGCCTTCTTCTACCTCGGCCGGCTCATCGAATACGACCGGACCAGGACCATCTTCACCACTCCGTCGGTCAAGCAGACCGAGGACTACATCACCGGACGGTTCGGATGAACGCGGCGGCACTCCCATGACCCAGATCCGCCATTTCGAGCTCGAGCTCGCCGAGCTCAAGCGCTCGATGGTCAGCATGGCCGACCTCGTCCAGCAGCTGATGGACGTCGCGCTCGCCACGCTGATGAAGCCGTCGATCGAGGCGCGCGAGCGGGCGCGCGCGCTCGAGGACCGGCTCGACGCGCTCGAGACCGCGATCGAGGAGCGCTGCCACACCATCATCGCGCTGCAGTCGCCGATGGCGCGCGACCTGCGCTTCCTGATCTCGGCGACGCGCATCACCGCCGACCTCGAGCAGATCGGCGATCTGATCGAGAGCGTGGTCAAGCGCGCCCACTACATCGCCCGCCACACGCCGATCGCCAATCCGCCGCAGGTCGAGCAGCTGGCGCTGACCGCGACCCGCATGATCCGCGAGGCGATGGACGCGTTCGTCACCGGCGACCTCGACATGGCGCGGCGGACGATCGCCGACGAGGACAACGCCGACGCGCTCACCAAGGAGTGCTACAAGGCGATCCAGGACGCGATGATGGCCAATCCCGCCTCGATCCGCGAGTACACCCACCTGCTGCGCGCGGCGAGCTCGCTCGAGCAGGCGGCGGACACCGCGGTCGCGATCGCCGAGGAGGCGGTCTACATCCACAAGGGCCAGCTGGTGCGCCACAACCACGACGAGCTGCGCGCCCAGCCGCGCGGCCCCTGAGCCCGAACGGACCGCCCGCATGAGCACCGCGCTGCGTCCCCACCCGAACACCGCGAGGCCCCGCGCCATGTCCCGCATCCTGGTCATCGACGACGAGCCGGACATCCAGACGCTGCTGCGCTACAACCTCGAGCGCGAGGGCCACCACGTCGTGGTCAGCGCCAACGGCAACGACGGCCTGCAGGAGCTGCGCCGCGGCCACTTCGACCTGATCCTGCTCGACCTGATGCTGCCCGACCGCGACGGCCTCGAGGTCTGCCGCATCATCCGCGCCGACCAGCGCCTGGGCGCCGTGCCGATCATCATGATCACGGCGAAGGGCGAGGAGAGCGACGTCGTGGTCGGCCTCGGTCTCGGCGCCGACGACTACGTGACCAAGCCGTTCCGGGTGAAGGAGCTGGTCGCGCGGATCAAGGTGCGCCTCAGCCGTCATCGCGAGGACAAGCAGGAGCCCGATCGCAAGCGCCTGCAGATCCGCGGCCTGGTCATCGACCCGATGAGCCACCGCGTGACCGTCGATGGCGAAGCGGCGGCGGTGACGCTGACCGAGTTCCGGCTGCTGCACTTCCTCGCGACCCACCCGGCCGTGGTCTACAGCCGCTACGAGCTGCTCGAGCGCATCGGCGACCAGGAGGCGGTGGTCACCGACCGCACCGTCGACGTGCACATCCGCAACCTGCGCATGAAGATCCGCCCGTACGACCCGCTGATCGAGACCGTGCGCGGCGTCGGCTACCGGTTCAGCGACGTCGAGAGCGGCGTATGACGTTCCCATGATCCGCGATCCCCGCCCGTGCGCGCCGTGGCGGTTCCGCTGAAGGGCCCGCCGCGCATCGCCCCGTTCGCCGGCGCCGCCCTCGCCGCGATCGCGCTGGCGGCGATCGGCGTGGCGCTGCTCGCCTTCCAGGGCCGCGAGCTCGCCGACACGAGCCGCGACGTCCTCGAGCGCGAGATCGCCGCCGACGCGACCTTCGCCGCCGCGCTGATCGCGCGCATCGACCTCGCCGGCGGGCTGCCGCCGCTCGACGGGCGACGGATCACCGTCGTCGCCGCCGACGGCCGCGTCCTCGCCGATTCGGCCGAGTCGCCGGCGGCCATGGACAACCACGGCAGCCGGCCGGAGATCCTCGCCGCGCGCGGCGCTCCGGGCTCGACCACCGTGCTGCGACGGCGCAGCGAGACCATGGGCCAGACCATGCTCTACGCCGCCAACGCGCTCGCCGACGGCCGCGTCGTCCGCGTCGGCGCTCCGTTGCCGGACGACGCGGTCGCCGTCGCCGTGCCGTTCCCGTCGGTGCTCGCGTCGACCGGCGCGATGCTCGTGCTCTGCTACGTGGTCTTCCTGTGGCACCGGTGGCGCGCGCGCGCGCGGGCGATCGAGCTGCGCGACGTGGCGGCGGACTTCACGCGCGGCCACTTCGCCCGCCGCGCGAGCCTGACGTCGAACGACGCGTTCGGGCAGGTCGGGCGCGAGCTCAACGCCCTCGGCGAGCGGCTGCAGGAGACGCTCGCCCACGTCGACCGCCAGCGCCGCCTGCTCGACGGCGCGCTCGGCGCGCTGGACGAGGGCGTGGCGTGCGTCGACCGCCTCGACCACGTGATCTACGCCAACGCCGCGTACCGCGCGCTCGCCGCCGGCGGACGCGACGTCGTCGGCGACCTCTACTACGAGCATCTGCCGGCGGCGCGGCTCGAGGGCCCCTTGGCGTCCGTGCGCGATCTCGGCAGCGCGCCGCGCGCCGCGGCGGTGGTCGAGTTCGCCCATCACGACCGGCTGCTCGCCGTGACCGCGGCGCCGGGCGGTCCCGACACGCGCGTGCTGATCGTGCGCGACCTGACCGGGCTGCGGCGCCTGGAGGGCGCGCGCCGCGACTTCATGGCCGCGGTCAGCCACGAGTTCAAGACGCCGCTCACCACGATCGCCGGATTCGCCGAGACCCTCCTCGACGGGGCCCTGGAGACGGATCCGGCGACGGCGCGCCGCTTCATCGAGACCATCGCCCGGCAGGCGGAGCGCCTGAACGAGCTGGTCCGCGACGTGCTCGCGCTGTCCCGGCTCGAGCAGGGCTCGTGGGTCCCGCGGCTCGAGGAGGTGGACGTCGTGCGCATCGCCGAGGCGGTGCTCGAGGACCACCAGCCGGCGGCGCGCGAACGCGGCATCCGGCTGCATCTCGAGGCGCCGGGGGCGCTGCCGGCGACGACCGACCAGGAGGTGCTGCGCCAGGTGCTCGGCAACCTGCTGTCGAACGCGGTGCGCTACAACCGCGCCGAGGGCCAGGTCCGGCTGCTCCTCGCGGCGCGCGACGACGGCCGGCTCGCGATCAGCGTCGTGGACACCGGCATCGGCATCCCGCCGGAGCACCAGGCGCGGGTCTTCGACCGCTTCTACCGCGTCGACTCGCACCGCAGCCGCCAGACCGGCGGCACCGGGCTCGGCCTGGCGATCGTCAAGCAGTTCGTCGAGCTGCTCGGCGGGACGATCGCGCTCGCCAGCGATGCCGGCGGCACGCGCTTCGACGTCGTCCTGCCGAGCACGGCGCCGGCGCCGGCCTGAGCCGGAGCCGCAGCGGGCGATCCCGGGCGCGACGGCGGTGGTCGCCGGCTGGTCCAGCCCGTCGTCGGATGGCCGTCCGGTGCGTTCGCTTCTGACCGCCTGCGGATTGTGGCGTGGATCAGGGCCCTAGCCTGGGCCGCCCCTGGACACGTCCTCACGCCGATCAGCGAGGTCCTCCGATGGCAGACGTCCTGGTCCGCAACCACGTCGTGATCCGCGGTCGCGGCCAGCCGATGCTGCTCGCGCACGGCTACGGCTGCGACCAGAACATGTGGCGCCACGTCGCGGCGGCCTTCGCCGGCGACTACCGGGTGGTGCTCTTCGACCATGTCGGCGCCGGACGCTCGGACCTCGCCCAGTACGACGAGGGCAAGTACGCGACGCTCGACGGCTACGCGAACGACGTGCTCGAGATCTGCGACGCGCTGGCGCTGCGCGACGTGGTCTTCGTCGGGCATTCGGTCAGCGCGATGATCGGCGTGCTGGCGGCGGCGCGGCGGCCCGAGCTCTTCGCGCACCTGGTGCTGGTCGGTCCGTCGGCGCGCTACATCGATGACGACGGGTACGTCGGCGGCTTCGCCCGCGACGATATCGACAAGCTGCTCGATCAGCTCGACAGCAACCACCTGGGATGGTCGCGCGCGATGGCTCCGGTGATCATGGGCAACGCCGACCGCCCCGCGCTCGCCGAGGAGCTGGCCGAAAGCTTCTGCCGCGCCGATCCGGCGATCGCGAAGGCGTTCGCGCGGGTGACCTTCCTGTCCGACAACCGCGACGACCTCGCGCGCGTGGTGACGCCGGCGCTGGTCCTGCAGTGCTCGCACGACGTCATCGCGCCCGAGACGGCCGGGCGGTTCGTGCACGAGCGCCTGCGCGGCAGCCGCTTCACCCAGCTGAAGGCGACCGGCCACTGCCCCAACCTCAGCGCGCCGGACGAGACCGTCACCGCGATCAAGGCGTACCTCGCGTCCGCGCGGTGCCCGGTTGCCTGACGCGCGGCGCGTGCAGCTCGAGGCCTACGCCGCGCTCGAGGACCCGTACGAGGACGCGCCGATCGGGTACTGCACGACCGATCACGCCGGACTGATCACGCGTATCAACCGGACGCTGCTCGAATGGACCGGCTACGGCGCCGACGAGGTCATCGGTCGCCGCCGCTTCGCCGATTTCCTCGCCATCGGCGGGAAGATGTTCCTCGAGACGCACCTCGCCCCGGCGCTCCACCTGCACGGGCACGTCTACGAGGTGGCGCTCGACCTGGTGCGCAAGGACGGCGCCGCCATCGCGACGCTGGTCAACGCCGTGCAGCGGCGGGACGACCTCGGCCACGACCTCTTCAACCGCATCACCGTCTTCAAGGCGACCGAGCGCCGCCGCTACGAGCAGGAGCTGCTGCTGGCGCGCCGCGAATCCGAGCAGGCGGCGAAGGACCTGGCGCGCACCATCGCCGAGCTGTCGCGCGCGAACGAGGCGCTCGCCCGCGTCAACGAGGAGCTGTCGCAGTTCACCCACGCCGCCAGCCACGACCTGCAGGCGCCGCTGCGCGGGGTCTCCATGTACGCCGAGCTGCTCGCCGCGCGCTATCGCGGCGCGCTCGACGACACCGGCCGCCATTATCTCGCGCAGCTCGAGTCCGGCGCAACGCGCATGCGCGAGCTGGTGCGCGACCTGCTCGACCTGTCGCAGGCCGGCGGCGCCGCGATGCGGCGCGCGCCGACGCCGCTCGACGAGGTGCTCGCCGAGGTGCTGCAGCTGCTCGACGCCGATATTCGCCAGGCCGAGGCGCTCGTCGCGAGCGATCCGCTGCCGGTCGTCACCGCCGATCGCCGCCAGCTGGCGCAGCTCCTGCGCAACCTCCTCGCCAACGCGCTGAAGTACCGCCACCCCGAGCGGTCGCCGCGCATCCGGATCTCGGTGCGCAGCGTCGACGACCACTGGGAATTCGCCGTGAGCGACAACGGCGTCGGCTTCGCGATGGAGCACGCCGAGCGCATCTTCGAGGCCTTCAAGCGGCTGCACGGCTCGGACATCCCGGGAACCGGCATCGGCCTCGCCCTGTGCCGCAAGGTGGTCGCCGCGCACGGCGGGCGGATCTGGGCGGAATCGACCCCCGGCGAAGGCTCGATCTTCCGCTTCATGCTGCCGCGTGACGAAGCGGCCTGACGCGGCGAAGCGCCTGGGCGAGCAGCGGTTGCGATGCCGGACCACGCCGACGTCGTCCACGGCGAGGGTCGTCGCGAACCCCGGTGCCGATACCGGCTGTAACGCGGACGCGTCGGGCGGCATTGCTCGGTCACCATGCCCCCATCCCCCGCCCGCCGCGCCGCCGCCTCCTCCTTCCACCGCCGCGTCGTGTCCATCGCGTTGCTCGCGCTGGTCCTCGCCGCGCCGCGCGCGTCGGCGCAGGAGCATGGCTGGTGGGCCCAGGTCAACCAGGACGGTCACGGGCGCAACGCCGGCGCGCAGGACCTGGCCGGCGAGCCGCGCGTGCGCTGGGCGCGAGCGCTGCGCGGTTTCGCGACCGTCGACGGCGTCGCCGGCCAGCGCTCGAACAACCTGGCCGTGCGCGACGGGCGCATCCTGCTGATCGTGCCCGCGACCGGCCGCGACGCCGTTCCGACGACGACCAACACCGAGCACCGCGCGACGTACGGGATGCTGTCGCTGGCGACCGGGGCGGTCGTGCACGCGGCGCTCAGCCCACAGCAGGGCGGCGGCGGCCTCGTCACCGGCGGCCTCATGGACAGCGACACGGCGACCGGGCTGGTCAACCTGCACTGGCGGCGCGACGGCGTCGCGTTCACCGGGCACGGCAGCGACCACCCGGGCTGGTACCGCTTCGACGCCGCGACCGGCGAGGTCCCGGCGGGCTCGCGGCCGCTCGTGCCGCTGCGACCGGCGTTGTGGAAATCGTTCCTGAATTCGAACTCGAGCGGCTGGTTCACGATGAGCGACGCCGATCCGTCGGTGTACGCGATCGGCGGCGGCGGCGGCCACGTGCCGATCGGCGAGTACGGCGGCACGGGCGTGCACGACGGCGCCGGCCCGCTGCAGGTCCGGTCGCTGAAGATGTACGCGCCCTTCGTGGTCGACGGTCCGCGCGTGTACGCGCTCGACGTCGTCGACGCCTCCCAGGACCTGCACCAGGGCTACGGCGTCCGCATCTCGGCCAGCGAGTGGGTCGGCGAGCCGCGGGTGAACCAGCAGCGCTGGACGCACGTCGATCGCGACCGTTCGTTCCTCGCCTTCGGCGCGAACCATTGCGACGGAGCGCCGCGCGCGGTGTGCCTCGGCGAGGACGGCCGCATCTGGTACTACGGCTTCCGCACGGTCGGCGCGGGCATCGCCCAGGCGCCCGATTTCGCCCGCGGCATGCTCGTGGCCGGCGTCCGTACGGTCGACGGGCAGCGCGACATCGACGTTCCGATCGCCCACGACCCGCGGCCGGAGAGCACGTACGTGGGCTGGCGGCTGGCGCGCGCGCTCTTCCCGCAGATCGCCGCGCGCGGCGATCGCGTCGTGGTCTTCCAGCCGCAGCAGTCGCGGTTCGGCGCGCCGATATCGAGGGCGCACGTGTTCGCCGTGGACACCGCGACGCGTCGCGTCGCGTGGCGTCGCGACTTCGCCGCCGGCGCGTTCCTCACCGACACGCTGACGGCGCAGCAATCGAGCGGGCGCTACAGCCCCGAGCAGGCGGTGCAGCTGGTCATCGCCGGCGGCAGCGCGTGGCTGGTCGAGCCGAGCGTCGCGGCCGGATCGCTGCGGCTGCGCGCCTTCCGCTTCGCGCTCGCCGACGGCGTCATGTCGACGACGACGCTCGATCCGCGCGACGATCGCGGCGTCGCGATCGCGGTCCCGGCAGGGGTCCCCGTCGCGCTGCGCGAGGTCGCGGCGGTCGATGGCGCGCTGGTCTGCCACGTCGACCTCGGTTCGGCGGACCAGGCGGTGGTCGTGGTCGATGGCGCGGCTGCGGCGCCTTCCGCCCTGCCGCCGGTCGCCGTGATCAGCGCGCCGATCACCGGCTTCCCGGTGCTGCCGACGCACCGCGACTCGCCGGCCGCGCCGACCGATCGCTTCGACACCGGCGCGGCGATCGCGTTCTCGTCGGCCGGCAGCTGCGCCGCGGACGGCGGCGCCGTCGCCTGTCGCTGGGACTTCGGCGACGGCGCGACATCGACCCTGGCGCACCCGACGCACGCCTACCGGACGTGGGGAGCGGCGCCCGCCGTGGTCCCTCGTGTCGTCACGCTCACCGTGCGCGATGCCGCGGGGCGCGAGCGCAGCGCGATGCGGACGCTGGCGATCCGCGACGTCGGCGGCGCGCGCACGATCGAGCTCGCGCCGACCGCCGACACCTGGGTCGACGAGACCGCGAGCGCCGCCGGCCGCGTCCACGGCCTCGAGGCCGCGCTCGTCGTCGGCACCTCGGCGACGCGCATCCGTCAGCGCGCGTACCTGCGCTTCGCCCTGCCCGCGACGCTCGGCCCGGTCTTGGGAGCGAGCCTGCGCGTCTACGCGCCGCCCGGGTTCAGCCTCGACAACGTCGTCGCCGCCCGCGCCGTCGATGGTCCGTGGAGCGAGACCGGGACATCGTGGGGTGGCGCGCCGGCGCCCGGCCGCGTCGTCGGCGTCGCCGGCCTGCGGCGCCTGCCGCCGTACGGATTCTACCTCGACATCCCGATCGCCGACCACGTGCGCGCCGCCGGCGCGGGCGGAACCGTCTCGTTGGCGCTGGAGCTGCTCGAGGCGGGCGGCGACCGGTTGACGCTCGATGCCCGCGAGGGACCCAGGCCGCCGCGGCTGGTGGTCGTGCACGGCGACCCGGGATACCCGGCGCCGTGGATCGCGCGGCAGCCGACCGCCAGCGCGGACGGCAGCGTCACCGTGCTGGGAGGCAGCGCCCTCGGCGAAGCCGCCCTGCGCTACCACTGGGAACTGGTCGACGGTCCGGGATCGATCGCATTCGCGCCGAACGACACGAATCACGCGAAATCGACATCGGCGAGCGCCGCATCCGCCGGGCCGTACCTGGTGCGCTGCGTGGTCTCTGACGGGTTGCGCTCGGTCGCGAGCGCGGCGGTCTCCGTGTCGCCGCCGCCGCGCGTGGCGGTCACGATCGCCAGCGTCGCCAACGGATCGAGCTGGGTCCTCCCGGCGACGGTGCGGCTCACCGCCAGCGCGACCGCGACCTACGGCGGTATCCGCGAGGTCCGCTACTATGCGGGCGGCGTGCTGGTCGGCGCCGCCACGGCGAGCCCGTTCCTGGTCGAGTGGCGCGATCCGCCCGTCGGCGGCCATCCGCTGACCGCGGTGGCGTTCAGCGCGTCGGGGATCACCGCGACCTCCGCGGTGGTGAACATCCGCATCGCCTCGACGACGAACCGGCCGCCGAGCGTGGCGCTCACGAGCCCCGTCGCCGCCGCGTCGTTCACCGTCGGCGCGCCGGTCGCGCTCGCCGCGCTCGCCGTCGACGACGGCGCCATCCGCCGCGTCGAGTTCCTCGCCGACGGAGCGCTCGTCGCCACCCGGATCGCGCCGCCGTGGCAGGCGTCGTGGAACGGGGCGGCATCCGGTCGGCACGTCATCACGGCGCGCGCCGTCGACGATCAGGGGGCGACGAGCACCTCGACGGCGGTCGCGATCGCCGTCGAGGCGGGCGCGCCGCCGCCTCCGGGCGACGTCGGCCCGCCGATCATCGCCGGCGTCGCGGTTAGCGGCATCGCCAGCGACCGGGCGACCGTGGCCTGGTCGACGGACGAGCCCGCCGACGCTCGCGTCGAGTACGGACCGACCATCGCGTACGGCAGCGTCACGCCACCGACGATCGCGCTGTCGGTCTCGCACCAGCGGATCCTGACCGGCCTGCTGCCCGATACGCTGTACCACCTGCGCGTCCTCAGCCGCGACGCGGCCGGCAACCCCGCGATCGGCGGCGACGTGGTCGTGCGCACGGCCGCGGCGCCGCCGCCGACGTCCGGCGCGATCTCGGTCGCGATCAGCAGCGTGCCGACCGGCATGAGCTACCTCCAGCCGGCGACGGTGCGTCTCGCCGCGCGCGCGTCGACGACGTCCGGCGTCATCCGGGAGGTGCGCTACTACGCCGACCGCGCGCTGATCGGCGTCGCCACGGCCAGCCCGTACGTCGTCGAGTGGCGCGATCCGCCCGTCGGCGGCCATCCGCTCACCGCCGTCGCGGTCGCCGACGACGGCGCCATGGCGACCTCGCCGGTCGGGCACATCAAGGTGTCGTCGGCGGCCAACCGTCCGCCCGCGGTGCTCCTGACCTCGCCGACGCCGGGCGCGGCCGCCGTCGGCGACGTGGCGATGACGGCCCATGCGGTCGACGACGTCGCCGTCGTCCGCGTCGACTTCTACGCCGGGACGACGCTGGTGGGGACGTCGGCGCGGGCGCCGTACGCGGCGCGCTGGACGGCGCCTCCGCCGGGACGCCACGTGCTGTCGGCGAAGGCGGTCGACACCGCCGGCGCGGTGACGACGTCCGCCGGAGCCGCGATCACGGTCGAGGAGCCGCCGCCGACCGCCCCGTCGTCGGACGGCTGATCACGGCTCGTAGCGCAGCAGGGCCCAGCGTGGATCATCCCACGTGCCGCCCTGGAAGACGAAGACGCCGGGGGCGGGCGCCCAGGTGACGCTCTGCCACGCGGCCTCGCGTCCGCGCTCGAGCGTCGCCGGGTGTCCGCGCCAGCGGTCGGTCGCGGGCTCGTAGATCCAGGTCGCCGAGCCGACCAGGGCGAGGAACACGTCGTGGCGTCCGGCGTAGTCGAAGCCGGGCCCGACCGCGGCCTCGGGTGCGTCGGCCAGTCGCGTCCACGCGTGATCGTCGGGTCCGTACGCCCACAGGGCGCGGCTCGGTTCGAGCCGCTCGCCGCACGTCGCGAACAGCACGACGCGCCGGCGGCGTGCGTCGTACGCCGCGCCGGCGCCCGCGGCGTGGACCTCGCGCGCGCTCGGGTGGTCGGGAAGGGCGGTCCAGCGCGCGTTCGGCGTGTCGAGGTCGAGCCGCCAGGTCTGCGTGCCCGCGTGCGGCCGGTCGCGGAAGAGCAGCAGGGCGTTGCGGTCGGGATCGTGCACGAGCGCCTGCGCTCCACCGCCCGGGGGATGCGGATCGCCCGCATCGGCGACGAGGGACCACGCGCCGCGCGCGACGTCGAGCGACCAGGTGTCGGTCGGCGCGGCGATGAGCCCGCCCGGCGGGGCGGCCGAGAGGTTCAGGCCGTTGCAGACGAACAGGGCGTCGAGTTCGGGGGCGAGGGCGAATGCCGT